>Ga0315914_1002168_pt1 | contig 30064 bp, 14 predicted proteins | sample MpolenodulesMG_FD_203920 | JGI IMG/M metagenome (GOLD analysis project Ga0315914, IMG submission 203920) | Medicago polymorpha root nodule microbial communities from Los Angeles, California, United States - elongated nodules | ecosystem: Host-associated > Plants > Roots > Nodule | place: USA...
CGGCAAATCGGGTAATGGTGCGGTCTAGGAAGAGGAAAGCGACAAAACCGGAGCACAAAGGACATGACAGGTCAAGGGGTTCTGATTGGCAAGGATTACATTAAGTTTTTGATAGGGTTTCCAAGGGCAACTTTTGCGATCGGCAGGTGGATGATTTTAGGGCTGACGGCAGAATTTCCAACAATATGGGAGCATGTGTTGCATCACCTGAATGGCATGGGTCTTGCGCCGTTGTGTCTGATGGGAAACAAGGCTGCAAGGCTTCTTTTTATGTTACTAATTTTCCTGATAACATGCCTTTGTTCCGTTTATGACAAGCTTTTGAAGTTTGTGGTATCTTATCTGATGTGTATGTAGCATGGTACATGAATGCTCGAGGTCATGAATTTGGTTTTGTAAGGTATGTTAACATGAAATGTAAAGATAAACTTTCACAATCTTTAAATATTGTTTGGATTGGGGAATGTCGTGTTTGGGCACGTGAAGCTCGGTTCGATAGGTTTGCTCATAACGGTTTGGATGTTAACACTTCTAATACTGTTGTGAGGGAGGAGCGTGGGGAGGTCAGGCCGGTGGTGCATAAGACGGGTGAGGGAGTATAAAATGAGAGGTTGGGAATTTTGATGGTGGAGAAGCGGGGTGAGGGAGAAAAAATGATGACGTCAGGAAGGTGGAAGTGCCGGTAGGGCGAACAGGGAGGAAGCCGAAGGTTCGGAGGGTGAAAGAGGGGTTAAGTGGTGAGGTGGGGGTTTGATGGAAGAGGGGAGAGGGATTGACGAGAAGAAGGGGGTGGTGGCGGGAGTTGGTGGAGGAAAGGGTAAGGAACAGTTGGAGGAGGGAAAAAAGGAGGCCTTGTCGTCGACGGTTAATGTAAAACAAGCACAACAACGTCAAGTAAGCATCCAATATATTCTTGTGTATAAATCACGTGTAGAGGACCGTAAATGGGCTAATTCCGGTATGGTTGCATCAGTGATAGCGGGGGATTCGGCGTTGTTACTACAACAACGGGTAGATGATGACAATTTCCTTCATGTGGTTGTTACTTCTATGGGGGCGATAGAGTCTTCCTCCATTGCACCGGAGGGGAGGATATTTGGAAAGTGTTCAACGGGGCAATCAATTTATTTGGTATGTTATTCTCTAATATTCACAAGCGGTCGGCGACGGAGGTTAGGTATGAACGTGGGGCTTGTATGCGTGCTTATGGTGTTCCCGTTCATACTTGGAATGATGTTTTCTTCAGATTATGTGTTTCGGGAATTGGAAGATTTATTCATGCTGACAAATGCACGGTAGGCAAGGCACGTTTGGACTTTGCATGTATTCTTATCTCGACGCCTCATATTGAGATAGTGAATGTGTCTTCTGAAATTTTTATATATGGGAGTAAGTATGTTTATGTTGGTGGAGGAATGGGGATGTAACTTCGGGGCGGATGCATTTATGACAGATGTTGATTCCGATTCCAGGCTGGAAGCATTATCACAACCAAATAATGTTGTCGGAATGGACGAGGTTCAAGGGGAGTGGGAATTGGATGATTTAGTCAATGACTTGCACAAAGAATGGAGTCAACATGAAGGGAAGAAGGATGGGACACAAAATCCGCTTCAATTTATTTCGACTCAACTTGTTGGAGTGGAAGATGGGACAAAAGTTTTCAAGGTGCAGCAGTCCTCGGTGTTACAGCCATTGTCGAAGCCAAAAAGTGATTCAGCAATCACTTCGTTTGGAAACAATCAGCTGAAGCATGATGCAAGGCCGAAGGAAACCAACAATCCGGGGCCTTGGAGCATTGATTGGATATCGAACCAGCAACCTACTCGGGACGATGGTGTTGTTTTCTCATCCACTTGTAATAATGGCAACAACAAGGACTTGATTTCGGAAGAGGCTCAATTTAATTCTTCACCATCCAACATGTTACCGAAGAAAAAGAAGGGTGTACTTGTTAAACATTCAATTGGCTTTATGAAAAGAATTGCTCGAATGCCGGCCAATGATCGAACACAGATTTTACATATTTTGAAGAAACAAAAGCGTAAAAGAAAGGAGCGTATTGTTAACCATCGATCAAAGGCAACACCGGATTCAACTTCAGATTCTTCAAAAAATTCAACTTCTTCCGTTAACAAAGATTGGGAAAACTGGGTGTTGTTACATGGTAAAGCGGATGTGGTGGCGGCAGATGTCAGGGAGGATAAGAAGGCACAAACAATCTTCCGACATCGCTCTGAGCACCACAGGGTTTTCAGAAAGTCTCCGATGGAGGATCACAGATGCCCGAAAGGTTAGCAACTCTTTAGTGCTCGAAGCGGCGATCTTCTTGGCGATGATGAGTTGAAGTTCTGACGGAAGCACTTCCATGGCTTGAAGGAGTATATAAAATTTAAATGTTATATTATATAGTGCTCTACTGTGTGTACAAAAGTTTTAGACATCTTCACACTATAATTTTAAAAGAAAGTTAAATAAGTATGGCTCTATATATGAATAAAGAAGAGTCCAAACCAAATACTAGAATGGAATTGAAATATTTGTTACGTAGAAACATATAATGAGGACTATATAAACTTCAAATAAAAAGGATAGATTTTTTGTTAGGACCTAGACATTAAATTCAATTTTTGACTGTCACTTTTTAGTTGGTACGATACTCTCACCTTAAAATAATTAATGATACCAATAAATGACAAATATTACAAAAAGTGCCAACCAAAAAGGACTTCAAGCCTTCAAAGAATTTGGTTTGTACTTTGCGCAAATACTACTGCCTTTATTGATAAATCGATGCATTCAACAATAAAATACAAAGTAACACATCTTTAACCATACACATATAAGAAGAGATGGTGCTGTTAATGTTATCATTGCTTTTGTTTCCTACTTCTTTAGTGTTCCAGAACTGTGCACTCTAGAAGCTTGCAGTTTTACAGTATCAAATTTTGGTTGGACTTGACGTGGGATAGGAAATTGCTTCTCTTTGTTATCTCCTTCTTTCTCTCAGAAAGGAAAGCTGAATTGGGTAAAAAGTCAAACTATCTCGTGAATTGCAAATAAATATGGCATGCATGTCTAGAGGTGTCAATAGAGCCCCAAAATACAAAGTCCACTTAAAACCACCACCCCCCAGCCCCTTTTAATTTTGGGGATTGCTTTTTAGGCCCCCAAAATATCTCTTTAAGCCCCCTAAAAATACGAAAATAACCTTTATAAGACGTCCGATAGTTAAATACCGGAGCCTGTAGTAGGTAAACATTAGTAGTTTATTTTACTTTTTCACATTATACACCTCTGGTATGTACATACCGAAGACACATTTTCAAATTTGCACATTTAGCACATACGATAGTTTGAAAAGCAACTTATTAATTCCTTCCTTCATTCCAATCCCATAAATATAAATGGTTATCTGATTAGTAATTAGTAAAAGAATCACTGTTGTTCTACCAAGAAGCTCTTTCAATGTTACTTTCTCTCCAGTACTTTCCCTACTATGACCAACATGCATTGTAGCATTCCGCAAGAGCCAAACTGTTGGGTTTTGTACTGTTATTACCATGGCCACTTCCTTTCTTCATTATTTTTTTCATATGAATCTCTTACGTTATTAATGGAATTACCTTGTTGTCTAGGCTGTGTCTGGTAGAAGATCTTTGAAGCAACAAATTCTCCATCTCTTTCTTCTTCATTAATACCATATGTATATTAATGTGAAAATGTGCCTTCGGTATGTACATACCGGAGGTGCAAAATGTGAATAATTAAAATGAACTACTAGTGTTTACCTACTGGAGGCTCCGGTATTTAACTATCGGACGTTTTATAAAGGTTATTTTTCGTATTTTAAAGGGGCCTAAAGAGATATTAGAGGGGCCTAAAAAGCAATCCTCTTAATGTCGCCCCCTTGTTAAAATTAATTTGTTTGGCCCCAGCCCACTATTCTTTTGTGTGGGCTTTGTAATAAAGGCTTGAGGCCCACTAATTATAATCTATATTTTTGAAGGAAAAAAAAACAAATTATAAAAATATTTATAAAAAACAAATAGTATATTTTTTATATTTTCTTATTAATAAAAAAAAAAAAGCAAACCACCACCAGCCACTTCCAACCACCACCGGAGCTCTAGCCGCCGTAAACCACAGTTTTCCCGTCGGAAAAATGTCAGACCGCCGCCGTGAACCACCACCAACAGCGGAGCTCCGACGTTGACCGTCGGTTGACCAAAAGTTTTTTTTTGTGGGCACAGAAAAATTAGGAAATTTTTTTTATGGAAATTGTGGTCCAACATTAATTTAGTGGAAATTTTGTGGATTTTTTGGCCCCTTGCCTAAACTTCAAGACCCCATGATATTGACACCTCTTGTTAACACACTCCAATCTTATTAGGCCATGTCATCCTTTTTATTTTTATAATTCTTTTATTCAAGGAAGGAACTAGAAATTAAGTTTATGGGAGAATAATCTTAAAAAGTCTAATTTAGTAAAGAAAAAAATAAATTTCAAATGTACAATTTATATAAAAAAAATTAAGAAATCATAAAATATGTTCGAAGTTAATATTGTGAAACAAATATAAAAAGAAACTCGAAAGGCTTGGTCTAGTGGTAAAAAGACAGGTCTTGAATCTGAAAGATCCCGGATTCGAGCCCCGCTAGTACCTTTGGAGGGAGGTAAATGTAAATACATTTGTAAATGCTCTTTGAGCCCAAAGGTCTTCCGTGCATTGGACTGGGGCACCATCCCCTCACCCTAAAATTTTTGTAACAAAAAATATATATATAAAAAGAACTAACATTTTCTTCTAATAAATAAACTTCATGCTTGCCTTATATTTTTCTTAGTTAAAATGATTTTGTAGGGCATTTACCATGGTCTTTTGATAGGCAAACAACATGAATTTTATTAAGTCATTATACAAAGGTATTCTCTCTCTGCTGTTAAAATGATTGAAGATGATGAGAGCGATTTACGTGTTTTTCATCATTTATTGTCTGACGCTAAGGTGTTATATCCTCTGTCGTCTGGTTTTCTTTGTCAACTCATTTCTCATTAATTTAATCAAGTAAATGGTCCTGTTAAGTATGGTTTTAGTCATTCTATTCCTTAAAATGTTTAATTTAGTTCCACATTTTTCTGATGTTTCTCATCTTCATGGATTAAGATTGTATTTTTTTCCCAAAGGTTCAAAAATTATTGAGGGGACTGTGGCCTTTGTTGGTCCCTCTTCTAACTCCGTCTCTACAGTTTTATTAGTTATCGATTTCAGTTAAGAATAGTGGAGCAGATAAAGAGGGTGATGATAGTGGTTGTGAAGGTTTGGGTTCAGACTCACGCTTAGGTGATAATGTTGGTGATGATGGCTTAGAGGAGGGCATTGAAACCCAAGGAGAAGAAAAATATGATGAAATAAATTCATATTGAGAATTGAATTGAAAGATGCATTGATTGAACTGAAAGCTCCCTTATACTTGGCGATATTTAATAAGTTTTTACTCTTTTTTTCTTTCTTAGTATGTTTGTATTAACTTTTGATTTGATGGATGTGTGTTTACTGTGGCATTTTGTTGTGGTTTTCTGAAGCTAGACGTATGTCTACATCCACGTCTACCATGAAAACGAACAAAGCAATAACCAGTTTGATACTAAGCTGACTCATTTTGAACAATTTCTTATATTAATTTTTGGGTTAAATATGTTTTTGGTCCCTATAAATATGTCAACTTTTAGTCCCTATAAAATTTTCAATCACTACTTTTGGTCCCTATTTTTAATTTAATTTTTGTATTTTTTAATGAAATTGTGCTGAAATATGTAAAATATTCTAATAAAATTTCCTTAAAAAAAATAGAATATTTTAACAAAACACAAATTAAATATGAATTTTTAACCGTAAAAAAATTAAAAATTCATATTAAACTCACGTTTTGTTAAAAAATTCTAATTTTTTTTTTGGAGTGATTCTTATAATATTTTGAATTTTCCTAAATTTTTTTATTAAAATGTATGAATTCTACATATCAGTTTACTTTAAAAGAAGGACCAAAAGTGAAGATTGAAAATTTTATAGGGACTAAAATTTGAAGGAAAATTTTAGAGGGACTAAAACGAAAAGTTAACATATTTATAGGGATCAAAAACATATTTAACCCTTAAATTTTTTAGTTAATGGTTATGTAATATTTAATTTGAACAACATGTTTGGGTCTTTTGATCATTTATTTAAGATAATGGTAGTATTGTTCTGTTTAAAACCATTGAGAAATAGATGCTTAATTTTCAATTGTCCAAGGTTTTTGATAAATCATAAAAAATATATGATGATTGATGATCAATTTGGTAAGTGAATCAAACCATTCAAGTATTAAAGTAGGAAGTTATTATCTCTATAGGGATTGTTGTTTCTACTCGACAATTTACTAAACTTATAAATTAAAACTGTAAATTGGGGGAGTTTGGAAGTTTGATTTGATTGCGTAAAATAAGTTTTGAGTGCAAAGTAAATATAAAAGGGTTGGCTCTGAGCTTTAGCGCAATTACCTCTTTGTTGGACTAACGCAAGACAACTATCAATCACTGTAAAAGTTATACATGCACTAGGGGTAAAGGGTTGTCAATCCTCTAGGATTTCGAAGACATGATTATCGTTATTAGAGCATGGATATACACTCTCACAGGTGATTGACACAAGACAAATGTGAAGCTCCTAAATTGTCATCTAAAGGATCCACATCAAACAGGCGTCTTAGAATATAACCACATACCTTAAGTATCTCTAATAAATAAAGACACTGGATAAAATTCACATGTAACAATTCTGGCTAAAGTAAGATGACAATCTTCAACCCTAACCTAAGTCTCATTCATGGCCTAGGTGCGTTAATTCATAGTGAGAAAAGCATTAAGCGCGAAACATATGAAGTTAAATATAACTCAAATCATAACAACCATAATCAAAAGGTGTTTAGTTACTAATGATAACAAAATACATAGGCAAGAAGAAATAAAACATACTTTAGAACAAAAGTGGAGAAGGTGTGAAACTCCTCACTGATTCTCCAGATGCTTTACTTTGCCTTGAACTGGCAAGTTCTGAATGAATATTTCAGTGTCAAATGAGATATATTTACATGCATATTTACAACTGGATTTGGGTTAAAATCCTAGGCTTTTTCCTCCATCGCATAGGGAAAAGCTGATTTTTCCCGAAATAGCATGCGCGGGGCACATGGGCTATGCATGAGGTGCATGGTCTCTATAAAAGAAAGCTTAGATCTTTGTGCAATACACATGGGGCAAATGAAAACAATACCTAAAATACAAAATGACTCATAAACCATGAGAAACTTATCTTAAACTCCTTTATGATAACTTCAAATATCTACTAAAGTAACTCTAAAACATACCTAAAATAACATAACATAAGCTGTCATCACAACCCCAAAACTTAAATTGTTGTTTTTCCTCATGTAACAAAAATAACTAAGAACAAAATTTGCACAATTTTTTTAGAGAACATACCTTTGTGGAGGGGGTGCTCATATCATCATTTGTTCCACTTCCGAATTTGACTAATTTACCACTTCCATGCAAGCATGTGAGACTTAGAGAAGATAGGTCATACCCTCAGCCACACTCGTTTTCCATTGTATGTTCCTAAAGTAAGTAGTGATGGTCATAGCATTTTTCCAATTCGTCGACATATTAATGCACCTTTCTATAAACTTGAGGAAGTTCTAAACAATCATTCAAAGTCAAGCATTGCAAACACACTTTAGAGATCTTCGAGGGTTATAACGTGACTTATGTCAAAGTGTGATATATTTGGGAAAGTAAACTAACAATAAACTTGGAGTTAGATTATAAGCTACGGATCCCTAAACATTTGAAGTATTACCAACATCCCTTCTTGGCAAAACAATACGGGTACTAGTAAAACTACTCTTTTTTTTATTATTTTACTCAGAAGAGACCAAATTTTTTAATTTCTTGGATCTTGATTCTTTTTTGTGTGTAGACCACTTTTTGATAGTTTTGTCTACTTTTTTCTTTCATTTTTATTTTCTTTTATTTTCATTTTTTGATAACCAAGTTCTACTAGTACCCCACCCCAAATTTAAGATGTTGCTAATTTTAAAGAGCAACTCCAAATTTAGTTTCAACTCATATAAAGTTTCTATGAAATAGATACAACATTACAGGTTCAAAAACTTATGACATGATTCGTAACCAAAACAAGAAAGAATTACTTTCAGTGAGTCTTAAAGGAGTTTAGCAAAATATAATAATAAATGAGGGTATCTTGAAAGTGCTCAAAGCACCATAAAAGTGCCTCGTGTCTATGTTAATATTACTAAATAGAATATAGAGAACCAAGACAAGCTCCAACAAAATATCACTTAATACAGGTGAGGTCTAGATTACCCTCTCTTGTTTAGGGGGTATTTACCCTTTCAAAATATCAACCAATCAAAATGTAATATACAAATGTAACATTAAATGTTAAATAAATGAGTCAATTTTTCTATAAAAAAATCAATTTTAATAAGGTACCTTTTTATTTTTATTTAATTATATTTAGGTATACAATCTTAATTAATTTACACTATATGGCTTTTAACAATTAAAATTTCACATCAAATTCAACCCATCATGGCTGTGTTTGGTAACACGAATAAGCTAACCTATAGCTTGTTGGACTAACTTATAAGCTTGTTTTGATATAATAAGATGTGTTTGGTAAAAAGCTTTTTTCACTAGCTTATAGCGTTTTTTGAGAAGCTATTTCAAGTAGCTTTTGAGCTTATAGCTGGTAGTTTTTTATATTTTCTTCCAATTTTAACCCTATTAATTTAATTTAATTATTTTTTAATAAAACAACATGTTCATGGCTTAAAAAATAACGGCCAAGTTCATAGTTTATTTTTTAATAAAACATCTGCCATGTTTTCTCCTTTGAAAAAAAACTGTCATGCTTTATTTTATTTTTTAATGAATGCTTTATGTATATTTCTTAAAAGAAATGCTTTATATTTAACTATAACTAGCCTACGGTACGTTGTAAAATTTTATATATTCTTGCTTATATTTTCTTCCACTTTCCTATTATTTTTGGGATTCATAAAAGTAGAGATCAATGAGCTTTTGTCCTCTTTTGTACAAAAAAAAAGGCAGAGATCAAAATTGTCGGTCAAATTTAATTTATTGGAGACTAAAACCAAAAGTTTGAATATTGGCAGACGCACATCCATGGACGGTTAATCCTACACAAAGGGGATGCGCCATTTACTACTCAAGCTCTGAAAGTGAAACTTAGCAATCAATGGCCTCATCTGCAAAATTGGAGTTTAACCCCACTTGGCAAAGGTTTTTTTGAATTCAATTTCAGCTCAATTGAAGAAATGCGAAAGATTTGGTCCCTTGGCACAGTTAATCTCAAGCCTGGGTTGATTAGGTTTTATTGTTGGTCCAAGGATTTCGCTCCTCAAGCACAAACTCAAACACACACACAAATCTAGGTAAGATTCATGAATTTGCCTCAAGAATATTGGGAAAAGCAGACATTGTTTGAAATAGCATCAGGTTTGGGCACCCCTCTATCCATTGATGACTCCACACAAAACAGATGCTTTGGTATCTTTGCACGTGTTCTAATTGATGTGGACCTCTCTGAAAAATTTGTTTGAATCTGTTGTAGTGAAAGGGAAGACCATGCATTATCTATTTCAATTCAATATGAAAAACACCCCACTTTTTGTGCTCATTGCAAGATGCTAGGGCACACTCTTCAAACTTGCTCCTAACACATCAAAGGCCCCTACACAAAAATCCCATACTGAATTTACCAGACCTGGTGTACCTGGAAAGAAAGTTGTGAGTGGCTCTAGCAATCAGATTGAAAAGAGGGTCAAATTCTTTAATGCTGATATTCATAAGAAGAATCTTGACACCACCATTGAGCTAGAGGAGGGAGAAGTCTCACCTGTTTTAAAGGGTAAGAGTGATAGGAATGATGATCCACTTAACCAGGCAAAACACATTGCTATTGGTAACCCTTTACACTTGGAATTAACACTTAATAATTCTTTTGAATTACTGGAAGTTGGTGAGGATATAGAGGAGGCTAGAAAAGTTGATGGGAAACTCCCACTCATTAATGAGGATGATTTGAGCAGTGATAATGAGGTGGTTGTTTCCATAGAGAAGGCTAGTTTTTTGCACATCACAAACTCTGAGGCTCTTGGAAAATGGAAGAGTGGGCCCTCTTAGAATGTGGTTTGTGCTTCAAACCAACCTATAGTAGGGGCTGCTAATGGGAAGCTCCCCATAAGCTCACCTTCATCTCTAGTGCAGGTGTCACCTGGTTTGGCTAAGGGCCCTGCTTTTGATGAATCTTTTGTATTGCCCTATGACATGCTCGACCCTTTGCCTCAACCAATCACTACTTACCATGATGCTTTGACAAGTGATAAACTCCCTTTTAGCCATATTTTGATACCTGCATCTGTCACCCCTATCCCATCTGCTGCAGCCCTAAAAAGTTTGAAAATCCTTTCCAAATTTTGGCCAGATGAGATAGAAGAAGGTGAAGATTGTAGCCTTGAGGTTACCAGTGAGGATATACCCGCTGCCTCAAAGGAAGCTTGTCCTTTGACCTTGAAACACCAAAAGAAGAAAAATCAACAACCTAAAAGAAATTATATCACTTCACCTGTGGAGGAAATCATCACCCGTTCAAAGAAGGGTACCTCCAACAAACCTTCACATTGATTCTGTTGTTTTGGAACATAAGGGACCTTGGGAATCTTAACTCTCAAATTGATTGGAATTTTGATTATATAGAATTTAAATGTACTCATATTCCTAGAAAAGTCTGTGTAGCAGCCAATGTTCTAGCTTTGTTTCGGCAGTGTTTGCCTCTGTTCTTTCATTGTTTCTTTTTTGTCTTAGGGTAGTCTTGGTCTTCTTTACTTTCGGGTTTCTCTGATGTAAAAAGGTTCAGGCATCTCCTGGTTTTCTTTTATTTTACTAGCCTTGATCGAAAAGAAAAAAAAGATTGAACGTAATGAGAAGGAAGAAGGAGAAAGATTACAAATTTGAAATTGGGAGGGATGAATTGGGATTTTAGGATTTGAAATGTTAATTTCAAATTGGTTTATGTTACTTAGGTCCTAGAGCCATGTCATACATCCTTGTCAACCTAAACAATTGGCAGCTCAATGTTTAACGACCAATTTTAATGTCGATGGCTAAAGTGGCTAACGGAGGTACTGTTTACCGGTGTTTTTAGGAAATTACAGGCAAACAGGTACATTGTCAAGGACTATTTTGTATTTTTTCTGAGTCAAGGACCATTGTAACAACGAGGTGCTCAATTAGGGACTAAAGTGAATGTTTCCTCTAAAAAAATTATACTAAAACTTATATGCATGTAATAAGCATTGATTACTTCATTAATATATAATTATAGAAATCACAATTTACAAAAGCATCTTTGAAAACACTCCAATAAAATTTAATCTAATGTTGATTGATTGAATATCTCTCTATTTTCATCCACAAAAATAAAATAAAAAACTTTTAAGTTGGTTTGTCGAGATACAATTCTGTTGATTCATATCTTAAATTGAAATGTACACTCTACCCAAAAAAAAAAAAAAAATTGAAGTGTACACATCTCCAAATTCTAATAACATTGCCTCACTTTATTTACCCTTCATATTTTCTAGGATACATATTTATGAAGTAACTTATAAGAATTTGTGTGTATCGGTAGAGGAGTATCTTATAAATATATGATAAAATATTTTTTAAAAGTAAAAAAATAATTCAAATACTTCGTGGCCACATATCTACAAAGTATCAACATCTGATATGTTTCAGATTCAAATACGTCTCCATATTCTTTTTCTTCATATAATATTCCTCCTTTATGAAAAAATTGATGTTGTTTATTTTTCTTATTCATATAATATTCCATATTTAAAGTATAAGAGTTTCATTCATACCAGCATTATATTTCTTTAGGGAGAGTGAATGCCATACAATATTACTCTTAGATGGTCTTTGAATATTGTCCCTTTAGATTACAAATTCAGACAGTCATCACTGCGCTAGCGCCCACATGTAGGTGCCACGTTAAATTTGAGGGCTAGTTTGCAACATTTTAATAAATCTTTTTAAAATGTTGCAAAGACATGTGTGAACATTTTGAAAGGATATGTAAGCATAACTAACTTTGTTAAGTTAGTGACAAGGACTGACTAACTTGGAGAGCTTTATGCAATGTCGGGGACCATTTTAAAATAGCTTGATTGATGCAAGTGTCAAAAGCAAAGGACCATTTTGGGTATTTACTCACTCTTAGTGTAAATTATTTGAGAAATTCAAACTTGATCATTGTAAAAATATAATTAAAAAATATACTTATCTTATGAAATAACTACATAACATCTATATCTTTGTTTCACATTCAGGTTGAGGTTCAGGAGTTATAACCAAACGACATCAATGGTGAAGTGAAACACATACTATAAGAAACAAATAATACTGAAAATTTCAAAAGAGATAAACATGTCACTAGAAATACACATCTAATTGTACAATGCAAGTACAGTTAATTAATAATTTCATGTCCAAAGAGAATGAACATGAGAAATATAGCTGTTTATTGCCACAAAAAAAAAACTAATATTTGAATTTAATTAAGATACAAAAATATTAAAGCCTCAAAGTAAGATCAGGATATGTAGTAGATGTTTGTTGAGGAGGTTCAGTTGCTACAAAACTAGTATTCAAATTTGAGTTATGATTCAAATTTGAATTATGAACACTTTGATTTATCTGCCTGAAACTTCCAGGCCAAAATACGCCAACATCATCATTATGCATAAACATCGGTGCTGGTCCGAAACAATCTTTCTCGAATTTCGCTGTAGGTCTCATGTCATGAGCCCTCATCAGCATCGACGACGATGATGGCATGTGGTTTTGGTGCATTGCAGCATGAGCTTGAATACCAAGAGAATGAAAAGAAGAAGAACCATGAAGAGGTAAAGAAGCTAAGCTTGTATACCTTTCGGTAAACATCCCAACTCGCATAGCGCGCTTTGCCATCGTTCTCTCCCTTTTATGAGCATTCTGATGTCCACCTAATGCTTGTGAGCTAAAGAATTTCCTCTTACAATAATTACAAGAGAAAACTCTATGAATCGTTGGAGCGGAAGCAGTGTTACGGGCATGATCAGCTCCTAGTACTTCACTGTTTGTGTCGCTTGTTTCCTTCAAATCTTCATCGCTCGGATCGAAGTTGAGAGTCAGGTCAAGGGAAATAGAACCTGGATTAATGTCTGCCTTGGTAAGACAAGAAGAAGTTGTGGCACTGTCTTTGGTAAGATCATGAGATGATTCTTGTAAGTATATGTTGGAACCTACTTGGCTGCTTACTTCTAAACTATTTTCAGCTTCCAAGTTCAAATTTGGAGTCTTCATCATGTTAATATGGAGCAAATCTTTACCTACATTAATGATTAAATGGATTATTTACTATGTTAATCACAAAAGTTTGTGTATGCAAGTAAATGGAAAATTCAAAATTTTGGTATAACGGGAAGTAAGTAACGGAATTAGAAGAAATACCTACGGCAAATATCCTTAAACTTCTTTTTATCAAATTTATATGCAGCCACGTCACTTGTTTTCACAGTTTAGAGAAACAATTTTTGTATGTAAAATTACCAAACAAAAACAAGGTTACCATATTCATGAAGAAGCTCATCTAATCAAATTTTTCTTCATTTTACAACAATGACATAGAGTGATTGACAAAAGAACAAGAGAGTGTGTAACTTATAGCAAGAAAAAGCAAAAACTGACATCATGTTACAATTTTCAATACTTATCAACATCAAGGACTGTGCCTAATTTATAGCAAGAAAAAGCCAAATTAAGACCTGGCCTATCTATTGATAGTTGGTTCCAGTTAGGTTCTTTTTGGATAAACGACTTATTTAAGTAATGTTGATAGCATAATTCAAGGCCGTCTTAAACAATTCGGAGGCTCTGTTGTAATTTAAAAAAAAAATAGAATTAAACTGAAGAGAAAAAAAATTAATGCTGGGATCCAAATCCATAATAAATTAATGCTGGTTAAATTGGAGGAGAGTTGGGCTGAAATCCACAATAAATTAGGTCCCAAATTAAAAATTCCATTAATGCTGGAAAAAATTAAAAAAATAAGCAAAAAATGTGCTTGGTGGGAATTGAACCCATATCATTGAACATGTATATGCACTCCCCAACCGCTGGACCAAACTGAACAAATCTAACATGATATTACGCGGATAATATATATTGTATTTTTTTAATGCCTTTTACATAAAAAATAAAATAAAAATTTGGGCCCCCAAAAATTGGAGGCCCTATGCCATGGGCCTAGAAGCTCTTGCCTTGGGCCGGCTCTGAGCACAACTAGCAAAATGCCGAAATTGTTAGGCCGGATGCCATAACCGGGGTTCGATCCCCGATACCTCCACTTGTGTGTGTGAGTTTATAATGGCTTTGCCATTTCGTCTATCTACCAAAAAACAAAATACATCTTTCAACTGAAACGATGGAGTGATAGTTTTTATAACAACGACACTAAGAAATTCAAACATGCGATTTTGAATCTGTTTGAAATTCATTTTCAAAAATCAGAAATGCATTATGAATAAATAAACTCTAACTGCTAAAAGAATAGGAACCCAGAAAAGTTCTAAATAAAAATTAGCAGCCACTATGAAAATCTACAAATCTTGCGTGTGACATAAAAAGTATAAAGTAATTTAAAGCATAAATATAAACGTACTAATATATTGAAATGCATCTTATTATAAGTATCGTATGTGGATCCGAACCAGGATGCCAAGTGAAAAAGTGATCTAATATCAAACAATACAGTTCACATATATTGGTTGCACTCTACGTTGAAGCCACCGGTGTTTGCTACATGAACCGTGGAAAGAAGTATAGAATAGACAGATAACATGGCATGCACATACACCACAAATATCATTGCATGATTGACTATTGAGTTATCATATACTACTAGAAAATATACATTTGACATCAGAGCTTTCACATCAGTGGGAAAATACCTGAGGGGAAATGCCTGAGGAAAGGTTATCACATCAGCTGAGGAAATGCCTGAAGGGGGGAAATAGATACAAAAGGGTTTTCACATCATTGGAACTAATGCATGAGGGAAAAGATAAACACGGTGGAAATTTCGTAATACTAGTGAAATTTACATCTAACATTTTCCACATCAGTGGATATAGTCACCTGAAGGGAAATCATAACAAAATAAACAAATACCAAATTCTAGCTCATTCTTTTCACTCACGTTCTTTCTCTCTTCCCGACCCAGTACCAAAACCCTGTATTCTCCACCACCAAATTCAGTCCCAAATTCATACCCACCACCACAAATATCCTTCAATTGAGTTTTTTTTTTCTTCCAATTTCCTTCAAGTGTGATGGAAGGATCGATTGAGTTCACTTCCCTCTCACTGGAGCAAAACCCTAGATCTACAAAAGATGCTTTCTTCTCTGCAACGGTGGAGGTGTAAGAATCAGCTTGTATGTATTTCTCAGTTCCTCTTTTCAATTCACGTTTTCTCTCTTGAATTGAAACCCTTTTTATTTTATTTTCTTTTATTTTTTATATTTTTTATGTTAAATTTGATTATTTAGTCACCATATTTGGTGAATTTTGTGTTTAATGATGTTTGGGATTGAAATTGATGTTTTGGGTATGTTAGCATCTACTTTTATTGTTTAACAAATACAAATTTTAAGTCATTAGTCATTACCCTCTCAAATTTTAAGCATCACTATACTATGAATATGTGTTTGAACTTGGATTAACTACTTTTTTTAAAAAAGATTTTACTATATTTTTTTAATTTATGTTAGTTTTTTTTCCTTAAATTAATGTTCGATGTGGCTATTCTAGATGATACTCATACTGCCACTGTGAAGTATATAATATCGTTATCTCACCAAAAAAATGGACCTCCTTTCGTTTGTGTTTTTTGCCCTTCACTTTCTCTACTTAATTCATAATTGAATCCATTGGGTTTTGTGTTTCAATATTTTCCTTTTTTGTTTGTTTCATAATTGATTATGCAGGTTCATGGGAGATTGGTAGGTGAAGTGATGAGGTATTGTATATTTCTTCTTCAATTTTATGTTATTATATTTTATCATTTGAACCGAAAAATTGTTCATTAAATGAATCAAACTAGATATGTATGCTCTAGCCTCACCATTTTCCTATCTATTCATTAATCACTTACCAAAAAGGAGAAATTGTCATCGATGAAGCCAAATTGTCTTTTTTTCTTCAAATTTTTAGATGGGTTGTTAAATTTTCTATTTTGAAGGTAGTCTATATAATTAATATTGGGAATGCTGAGATCCTCTTCTTAAATTTCTTCTCTTTATCAACTAATCAAAGAATTTGAAGCTACTCACAACGTTATTGTTATATTTGAAGCCATCCCTTCCAGCCACTTGGTATATCACCTATCTTTATAAATCTGTTGTGTCTCTGATTTTTGTTTGGTTATGTGTATGTTACTAACAGTGACTTTAAAATAATGTCTATATATTTATGGTTTTTGTTGTGATTTAATTTAATTATGTATTTGAGTGAGATCTATAAAACATTATCAATTTAAAGGCTTATTATATTATGGGATTGCCATTTTAGTTTTGTTTTTACTTAATTGAATTTTTTAATGTTTAAATGTACTAATGAAGAGATATAGAAACCACGTGTGATATTAGTGACTAGTGATTAAATGATTTTAATAACTTGAAGTTTGTTAAATATGAGTATTATAATGTGACCATCCACTGATTTTAATAACTTGAATTTTTTTGTTTGTTTTACTTGATAGAGGAAGTCAAAGTTCTCTCGTGGATTTGGTCATTACAAAGGCTTAAAATTCCTCCTTGCCTCTATTATGAATGGTGTTGGGATCCTGATGATTGTTTAAAGAGTTAGGTGTGTAGTGGGGTGTGTGTTTAGCTTGGTTGTTGGTGGTTTCTGGGTGCTGTTTTGGTGTAGTTTGCTGTCAGTGCAGTGGCTGCCAAGATATGTTTTTGGTTTTGTTTGTTGTGGAACATGTGTTGTGTTTGGTTTCAGCCTTGGTTTTTTGTCTTATTGAGTATGTTCCTGTTTGTGAAATGTGAGGGGGTTGCCACAAGCAACAATAAAAGAAGAATCAGGAGGCAATAATACACCAAATGATAGAAATCAAGAAATTGAATTAGTGGTGCTTTTAGACCTGGTGTTCTCACAGCTTTGATGGGTGTTAGTGGAGCTGATAAAACTACTTTGATGGTTGTTTTGGCTGGTAGGAAAACTAGTCGTTATATTGATGGGAGCATAAAAATTTCTTGTTACCCTAAAAAGCAAGTAACATTTGCTAGAATCTCTAGCTATTGTGAGCAGAATGATATCCACTCCCTTCATGTTACTGTCTATGAGTGCTTGTTGTATTCAGCTTGGCTTCGTTTACCAGCAGAAGTTGATTCCAATGCCAGAAAGGTTAGCATTTACTGTTCAAGCCACCATATGATTCTCCCTTTTACATATTTTTTGAAGTCCTTGTTTAAAGATATGAAATATCTTAAGATATCTTCACATTATGTTTGCGTATCATGAATCATCTCATAAGATTAGTTTCCTATCTTAGCATCATATTCGATTAGGATTATAGGTCTTGTACCCATATAAGTAAGGGTTAGTAACATTTAGTCTTTTGTATCATATTCTCTTGTCTTTATTATTATGATTCAAGTCTTTATTATTTCTCTTATACTAATCATATATAAAAATCGATAACTTCAACTATTCTAAATAACTTAGCTTTCAAACTTAAACTTGTTATTCTTACTTTGAATCTAACAAATACTTGTAGATGTTCATTGAGGAAGTTATGGAACTAGTCGAGCTGAATCCGCTGAGGAACTTACTGGTTGGTTTGCCTGGTGTGAGCGGTCTTTCAACCGAACAACGCAAAAGGTTAACTATTTCAGTTGAATTAGTGGCCAATCCATCAATAATTTCCATGGATGAGCTTACATCTGGATTAGATGCTAGAGCTGCTGCAATTGTTATGAGAACCGTTAGGAACACGGTTGACACAGGAAGAACAATTATATTTGAATCTTTTGATGAGGTAAGAAATGATATAATGAAATGAACGTATTTATGAAAATTTCTTTGCTAATGTGGACTCTAATCTAATATATGTTACATGTGATTCTAGTTATTCTTGTTGAAGAGTGAAGGACAAGAAATATATGATGGGTCATTAGGTTGTTATTCTTATCAATTGATCAAGTATTTTGAGGTTGGATTTGATGCAACTTAAATTCAATTTTACTTCAACAAGTGAACAACCATAATTCTTGAATCATCCTTTACTCATTTTCTTATATTCTCTGTTGTCTAGAGTATTGAAGGAGTAAGTAAAATAAAAGATGGATATAACCCAGCAACATAGATGTTAAAAGTGACAAGTCCAGCACAAGAAGTTGCATTAGGTGTTGATTTTCATGAGATATACAAAAATTCTGAGCTATATAGGTAAGACATAATATACAATTGTAAGGGCTAGACAAAGTTCAAAGCATATGTGTGATAATAAAATAGTCTAGTAAAGTTAATATGTATGAAGCTTTAGTGATCCTTTGAACTAAGCTTTAGTATGTATGGCTTTATAGGTATTTTGTATTAAGCTTTTGTATATGAATTAAGCTTTTGCTACATGCAGGACCTTTTATTATGATTTTGTGTTTGGTAATAATAATTTTTATTGATTAGATATCTAATTGGTCTCCAACTGTATGAAGCAGATTTGGTACTGTAGTAAGCTTGCATAAAAATTATAAAAAAAACTATCAGTATTTTTCACATCGGTGGGCATGTTAGCCGATGTGAAACATACATATTTGCCATCAGTTTCAATGGTACAGCCGATGTGAAAACCTTTTATGTAGTATTTAATTCTCACATATCAAATCTATGATTACCTGCCCGATGTGGAAAATGACTTATCACATCAGTTCCGTACCCGATGTGAAATGTTACAGACATACAACCTCACCCTTAGTCACATCGGGTGGGAACCGATGTGAAATGTCGATTTCAACTGATGTTAAATGTCATTTCTGTAGTAGTTGACCACGTTATTATTTATAAAAAAAAAAAAAAAAAGCTGCATCACTCAGCCACTACACCACTATATGGTTTTATGATCCTAACATATAAGTGAATTGAACAAAGTGATCAGAGATGTCAAGGGGATCGACCCCACTAACCCCAATCCAAGCAAGACAATACTAGTCCTACAATTTTTTTATACAACTTGTCCTTCATTTCTACGCATAACAGATATATGCTTTAAGCCTTTATTTTTATACTCAATTTTTTTTTTATACTTTTAACTCACATTTTACCTTATAGCAATATATTTTGAGTTCATGCTTCTAATTTATTGAATTGCTAAGTACATATATTTTTAATAAACTTGTTCAAATGCCTTTGGAAAAAATACAATTTTTTAAATATATTTGTGCTACAATTCAAATTAAATTATTAATATTTATTTATATATGGTGTGAATTTGTTTATACCTGATATATATATAAACACACACCCTAATTTAAATTTAAAGAATTAGCTTGTGAAATTATGTTAATTTGTCTACTAAGTTTTGATATTTTATAGATGTCATAGTTTTTTTAATTTTAATAGATCGAGTCATCTGGTTCAATCCAGTTTTATACATATACAAATTTTTAATATAGACTAGGTTATATAGTCGAGTCATCCGATATTATACTGTTTAGTCTTGCGGTTTAACTAGTAAACTGATTGTTCAACCAACGACCCAGTGAACCCATGACTTTGTCGGGTTGATGGTCGGTCCAGTTTTTAAAATATTGGTTATACTTCACGTTTGAATAAATTAGTTCACAACTATAAGAACTTATGTATATTGAAATAGTAAGGAATTAATCATGAGTTGAATGTCCTTGTGAACCCAGCTCAATTGGTAAGGACAATATATAATATATGCAGTGGTTGGGGTTCGAAGTCCGGACACTCCACTTACTCACCTTAAATGTGAATTTTTAGCCATTGAGGTCCTTGACCATGTACTATGTCATAGGCTGATTTTTTTTTGTATGAGCTAGACGTGTCGCAAAAATGATATGACATATTAGCATGTTTAAAAGTCTTTTTCAAATGAACATATTTAAATAAACATTAGGATCATTTTTAAATAGGCCGAAGAACTAATAGACCAATGATATTAATCCTTTTGATATTTCACATGACATTTTAGAGAATTTAACTATATATGATATTAAATTTCAGTTTTATTTTCTTATATTACATTGAATTATGTGGAAAAAATAGGTACACTAATAAATCTAAATTACTACAAAAATTAACAAATTTATAATTTAAATTGAAGTACGAAATTTAATTTATTATAATAATAGTAATAAAAAATTATTCATATTTTTTTAAGTAGGCTGACCTATTAAGCCTAAAAGGTTTTTCTTATGATCCACGGGTTGGACTTTTTAACTAAATAGGCATCTAAAAAGACCTTAGTTTCCCTATATTTAACAAAAAAAGATTAGTCTGACTTTACCTGATGTAGGCTAACTATAGGCTTTTGTTGGTCGACTTGATCTATTCCCATCCTATCGGTATCCAACCAAACAACATACACCCTCCGGTCACTATTATAAGCAAAAATATATTTTTTTAGGTTCATTTAGTAAATGATGTATGTGGTCCATTAAATAGACCACATAGACCACATACATCATTTATTGAATGAATCAAAAAAAAGTGAATTTTTGCTTATAATAGTGACCGGAGGGTGTAGTACCTAAGAATTTACCTTATTTTTTATGAAGGTTTAAGAAATAACAGAAGCTAACCAAATAAATGGCCACTTGATTATTACTGAAGTCTCATAAATTAAGAAGTCACGTTACTATTTGATTAATTGAAATCTAGTCTAGTCATTCACTTTGCTGATGTGAACAGATGGGACCGGGTTGTTTTCGAGTCCGACTCCGCTTCTTTAGTGCAGACTTTATCGTCTCCGGGCCATGGTGATTCAGAATTTTGTGCTATTGTTTCAAGTATTATTTATCAGTTATCTTTACATTCCAACTTCGAGGTGAAGTTTGTTAGGAGACAAGCGAACATGGTTGCTCATGCTTTAGCTAGGGCGGCCTGTTCTTGGGCTAGTCACTGTATTTTTTATTTCTATCCTTCTTGTATTGATCAATGGTTGATTAATGATAGTTAATTTTGCTTTGGTAAAAAAAAAACTTTTCATTCATCAATGAAAATATAATAGAAAATTTGGTTGTTCCAATGTACATCTCCGTCCCAAAATGTAAGTAAAAATTGGTCAACAAAAGTTAATGTATTTTGTTCAAAATTTGTACCATATACATCAACTTATATTGACCCATTTTTACTTACATTTTCGGACGGAGGGAGTACCGTATATAAAATAGAAAATCAATGATTTTTCAAAACTTTTCAACAAAAATAATATCGAGACAACATAGGTTTCCAAGACTTACATTTGATTCCTTTTCTACAAAAGTTGGTCATAAGTTCCTTGCACATTTAGAGCATCCATGGCTGAACGAAAATCCATGTTCATAATAGCCACTTTTTTCCTCAAAGATAAAAAAAAAAAAAAAATCCTTCCACCGCTGATTGGTGACAAGACTTCGATTGTTCAAAGGCAAGGAGTACTATTTTTTTTCTTCTTGTTAACGAGTGTCTCTAGTACACTCTTTAATCATTTTAAAATAAGTAATTATTCTTTAAAAAGTTAAATATTTTGATTTCCAAGACATTGATTGCATGTATTTTTATAAATAATGTATTTACTATTTATAGTCTTTATAGAGTGTCCTAGGGGCACTCATTAACATTTCCTATTTTTTTAGTTGTTCTTGATAAAAATAAAACTCAGAAGTTAAACTCAGAAGGAGGGGGGCAGACATTGTTCATTTTGGTGGAGGACGGTGTGCAACGTCTGTGGGGGGGATTGGTGAGGGAGTTGGGAATTGGTTCGACGACAACACACAAAGGGTGGTTGGTGATGGTCGTCACACTATGTTCTGCCACGACAATTGGGTTGGGGGAAATTTCGTTGAGGATTAAATTTCCCCGCCTATTTGACTTGGCCGTGAACCGGGAGACCTCGGTGGAGGAGATGGAGAGGCTAGGGTGGGCGGATGGGGGAGGAGCATGGGTGTGGACACGTCGTCTGTTAGCTTGGGAGGAGAAAGGTGTGAGGGGGTGTTCCGATTTATTACATAACATTGTTTTGCAGGAACAAGTTCTTGACAAGTGGAAGTGGTTGCTTGATCCTATTCATTGTTACTTGGTGCATGGCGTATATCGCTTTATTACTACGTCCGATGAACCTGTGGTTAGGAACCTTGCTGACGATGATTGGCACAAGCACATCCCTTTGAAGGTGTCTCTGTTTGTGCGGCGTCTTCTTTGCAATAGATTACCGACTAAAGACAATCTGGTGCAAAAGAGTATTCTCTAATCTACAGCGCTTGCGTGTGCAGCTGGTTGGGGTATTTCCGAAACGGCATATCATCTTTTCATAGGTTGCGGGATTACTGACAGTGTTTGGAACCATGTGCGGACTTGGATAGGGATATGTTCGGTTGCTCCTAATGAGCTTCGACATCATTTTGTTCAGTTTTCCTATATGGCGGGCATGTCGCGATCTTCACACATATCCTTTAAAGTTGTTTGGCTTGCTTGTGTTTGGGTTCTTTGGAAGGACAGGAATAACCGTAAATTTAAAATACGGCTTCAGATCCATTTGTTCTCTTTGATAAGGTTAAGCTAAATTCTTTTTTGTGGTTGAAATCAAATCAGGTGTCGTTCAATTACAGTTATCATGACTGGTGGAAACATCTGCTTCTTTGTATGGGTGTCCACATGTAATTATTTTTGTTGTTTTTTGATGGTGTCTTCGCTTTTTTGGCACCAGTGACATTGTATCTCTTTTGGGCGCTTCTCTCTTTGCTTGTATGGGATGAATCGCCGTTGTTATTAATACATCTCATTTTGGCTCGATAAAAAAAAAAAACTTTTCTTGAAATTTTTTAAGTCTTGTAATTTAGTCCTTTTGTCAAAACTCAAGGTATTGTAAACTAAAGTTGTGAAATCCAGCATCTTTATAATTGTTACTTGAACCTAAATTAAATTATGAGGAAAAATTTAAAAATCAAACACTATTACGTACAAATAAAATTGAAAGCTTAAAAGTAACATATAATTATTGTTTTATGTTTTAATAATTTCTCTTACCTATATGCACTTACACCAGAAATCAATACACTTCGGTTTTTGTGATCGTACACACATATATCTTGGACAATCAGCATTTTTTTTGCAATACATTTTATCAGGATCTAGTAAAAAACAATAAAGGATTGTTAGTAAGAGAAGATCAAACAGTGTTCATGTGTTATACAGGAAAATTTGAAAATTGTGTGAAGATATGACTTACTCGAATTGAACTCAGCAAGAAATGAAGAAAGAACTATTATCATTATCAAAGCATAAACAAATTTAAGATTTTGAGCCATGTTTTTCTTTTTTAGATAATTTTAAATTGTTTAGAATCTTTATAAGAAAATGTTATATGGTATTTTAATTACAATTAAATATATCTTAGCACTTTCGGGCTGCAAGAAAGAAAATTGAAATTTTCGTTAAATGTCTCTTGATGACGATCAAAGTTCACTAATATTTTAATTACTATAATTTGTTATTTCTCTCCCAGCCCTTCGTGATAGAGAAGGGAAAATTATGTAGCGCCAAGTGTTAATTTGGAGGCACTAGGAGATATGAACAATAGATAGTGATAGAAGTATACAAGGAAATACTCCTTTCGTCTTAAAATGTAAGGAAAAAATAATTTCTTTTTTGTTTTAAAATATAAGTAAAATAGATAAACTTTTATCCTATTTAATCTTTGTTTTTTTTTTAAAAAAAACCATCTCTTCTAAGAAAAACTTTTTTTTTATTCTCATGAAATTAAATGCAAATTACATTTAATTTTCTCTATAACCAATAACCAATGAAAATTGTTTTTACATCTTCCTGTAAAACTTATTCCAAAGAAAACACAAAAAACTATACTTCAAATTCTTATGTCTTAGTGATGCTGTACGGAAGCAAGGGTTAGCAAGCGCTAAACCTAAAAGAAAACAAACAGGTTGCAAGCGACAAACCTATCATAATAAGGGTTTCCGGAATCCACCAGAATTGAGAGAAAAGTCTCGAATATTATTAATGAATAAAAGTGTACCTCTTAGGCTACATAACAACTGCTTATATAGTGAAAAAAATAACAAACCCGTGGGCCGAAATAAAATAAAACGAAATAATAATAGAAAGTTCTAGAAAATTACAAAGATTTGACTAAATAATAAATACTACTAAATTACTAATAAAACCCTCCTGCATCACTTAGTTTTCTTAATAAGTGTGATTTAATTTTTTTCTTACAAATTGGGACGGATGGAGTATATATGGTTTATGAGTGGGGGAGGAATATTACATGACCCATCTCTTTTGTCTTTATTCCCATATCATTATGGGTTTGTCTAACATGTGCAATATTGCACATCTTAAAGAAACTAAAAGTGTCCCGTGAGCATAGCTCAGTTGACAGGACAATGCATTATTATATGCAGGGGTCGGGGTTCGAACCCCAGACACCCCACTTATTCATCTCATAAGGTGAATTCTAGCCACTAGGCTACCTGACCCAAAAAATAAAAGAAACTAAAAGTAACAACTTTTTCTTGAAAAACAACAATCATTTATTAAAAAGTTAACTATTTAATTTAAATACACAAGTTTCAATACAAAATTACTATTTTAAATTTCTTAACATGTGCAAATTTATACATTACAGAAAAACCTTATTATTATTAGTTGCATTGGTCACATGCGTACATTTTTCTTGTTAATTTCAGTGATTTTCCCCCTTTTCCATTTAGTCCATAACAAATTATGAGAAGAGAAATAATTGCGATGAATCATGAAGAAAAAAAAATTAGTTGAAAGTAAATGCATTCAAGAGGTAGAAACGATATTATTTTTTAAATTAGAATTGCTGTAGGACAAAAAGTTTTCTTTGGCATTATTTATACATAATAAACATGCAAGACCCAGATTCTAGAATATCATTTATGCAGTTTGACTTGTTTATGTTTCTATTTGTTGTCATTGTGAAAACTTTCTATTCACTTCTTTCTTGTTGGTTTTTCGTAATAGTAAAACTTTGAAGTACTATACAAACTTAAATTTAACCTTGTCAGGTAAATTCCACAAGATTAAAGATGTGAATCCCCAAAGTGGTTTAGGAATTTGAGTAGTTAAAATATATTTATCGAAGAAAAAATTATTTGATTTAAGTATATCACTACAAAAAATTTGATTATTATTGGCAGATTTAATCCCTTAGTAGTGCATCAAATCCCTCAGTAATACACATTACTGGCGGATTTTTTGAGGAAAAACATCCATCAGTAATACTGGCGTCAGTAATGTTACTGACGGAATTTTCCCTCAGTAGTGGTGAAACAGTTATGACAAAACATTATTGAGGGATTATTCCCTCAGTAATAACTGACAGAAAAGTCCATCAGTAATTACTAGCGGAATAATCCCTCAGTAATGTCCTTATCAGATTCATCACATTATTACTGGCAAAATAATCCGTCAGTACTTTTAGACAGATCTGCATTATTGACGAAAATTTCCGCCAATAATGCACAACATACATTTTTTTTTGTGATCCCTTCCTACTTTTTAATTTTAATTAATGAAATAAAATGAATTCAACACAAATAAATTAAAGATATAAAATATTAATTTAATAACACACGAATTAATTAAACAATATATCATCATAATATTTGTAAAATCCATAAATAGTTTTCGTACAAAATCATAAATATTTTAATAATATTCGTACAATCTAGAAAACTAACAAAATAAACTATATATCATAATATTCGGGCAAATTTGATTTTGGTCTCCCTCTTAATGATTTCCCGCTCATATTTTCTCCTCTCCCCGTATTTTAAGGATTTTCTTGTGCCTTGTATCTGAAACTAGATGTACAAAGAAACATGTATAAATTAAATACATGTATATATAGCAAACGCAAAGAAACATGTGTAAATTAAAAACATGTCTATCTACTTACTATCTGTATGTTTAAATCTTCAAGATTGACAAAGTGAACTTGATCTCCAATCAACAAGATAGTCAATTTGCACTATTTCACATGAACAGAAGCATACAAACTTGCTAAACTTAAACATTGATATAGCATGTAGCATTAAAAATTTAATCTGGCTATGAAAGGAACATAGTTTTCTCTAACTGTTTCAAACAACTTTTAATTTGCAGCATAAACATATAGAAGATATGAATGTGATTACTTTGTTGAAGTTTGAGGCATTTGAGAAATACAATCAATTAACTGGGGGAACTAATCTTTAAAAAGGGACTGAATGTAGCTAAAAAAATGACAACCTTAAAAATGTGCTTAAGACCAGAAGGTGAATGGGAACACCTCGGAAAAATATGATGCGAACAGTCAGTAATTTTATCTGGCTGGGTAAGTTTCCGGAAATACTTTACAGACCTCATAAGAGGTATATGTATAGATTGTTCCTTACCAGCTTGGTAAAATGTCTAGAAATCAAAGTGGGAATCTAAAGATCAAATTCAGTAAACAACAAAATTAATTTAAATTAACCCTTTGATTTCAAATACTCCTGCAAGATGGTTTGTGCATTCAAATTTTACTTTTGTATCATACAAATATATATATCGTAGAAAATGAAGACTTTATAGAGTCTCCATCTTTGCAATATGTTTCAATCTATATTTTATAAATAAACACAATCACACAAATAGAGATGTAAAGAACAACTAGTTAATAATTCACATAATCACATAAATAGACTGCAAACACAAACTAAGTTAAGGTATTGAAAACCATCTCATATTTAATGAGAGGACATTATCATTCATCTATCTTTGCTGAATTAAACCCCAAATATCAAACATTTTAGCCAAAACAACTTCTACAAGTAACAAAAGAGAGTAAGATTAAACATGGCAAGACTAAAAGAAAAATTTAAGGTAATAAGGCTTGGCTTCCAAATCATAGGGCCTACTTTGCACTTCCATGTTCATAAGCCATTTTAAATGGTCTTAGTTATTACTTAATTAGTGTTTATGTTAAATTTATCTTCCTAAATAAAACTAAAATTTCTACATTCTAATTCTGAACCTAAACAAAGCCAATCACAATTGAGCCAAACACAACAAACTACAATTATCTTCCTTAATTATTACTTAAAATATTTATCCAAACAGAGCCAAACTGCAATTGAGCCAAACACAAAACAAACAACTTGTGAGTATGGCTGACGAATAATATTAAACAGTGTTTATGTTATAATACATTATTGACGGATTTTCCTTTCAGATTACCGACGGATATTTTGAGTTATTGACAGATTTTTAATGCACAATATTATCGGCGGATATTAAGTATTACTGGCGGATTATTTCATCTGTCATAACATTACTGACAAATTTATGTTCCTCAGTAAAACAAAGGCATGTGCAGCTGTCCTTCAATATCATTACTGACCGAAAATTTCCGCCAGTAATTAGAGACAGGTTCGTCATTAACATTACTGGCAGATTTATCCGTCAGTAACGTAAATGTCTGAATTATTGAGGGTTTTTTTCCGTCAGTAACGTTATTGAGTGTTTTTTTGTTGTTACTGAGGGGTTATTCCGCCAGTAATGACTGAGGGTCTAAATCCCTCAGTAATGCAATTTTGAATTGGTTAGTAAATAGGAGAATTCTTGTAGTCTATTAGTATTTTGCCTGTCTCCCGAGAAGTCACTTGGTTGAGAGTTTCTCTCTTCAACTTTGAGAAACTCGGTTCGAGTTTCTGCATCCAGGGAAGTATATTAGTATTTTAGTCATTTTCCAATAGAAATTTGGTAAAAAGTTATTTATGCAAAATACATATAGTATTACGTTACCCCAATTTGCAACGAGTAGAAATGTAAATCATACCAAACATAGAAAATGTCACATCACATAAAGTTAATTAGGCTTCATGTGACTTATAAAAGAAGATTTTTTGATCGTCGTACAACAATAAGTATGTCGATTTTTATTAAAATGTTAATTATTGAATCCACAGAGATCGCGCTTAGCTTAATTTTTGCTCGTAATGACATAATTTTCAACAAAGTTTTGTAAAAATATTTTGGTGACTTGAATCATAGTAAACTGAAACATAATATATAGATAAATATGTGCAAGTATTGAATTTCAATAATTATTACTTATATGTTTCCTCTTAATGAATTGTATACATTGTATTCCTTAGATGTAACTCCGCCTATCCCCTAGCATACATCTCCATCGTTGTTTAACGATTCGAGATCCATTGATATGCATAACCCAATTATAAGGGATAGATTGAGAAGTATAACTATTAATATATTAATAGCTACTTACATCCAATATGTTGATAGATGAGGTCTCAGAACCAAGTTTGTCTTTCCAAAAAAGCATATTCCCATGTCTCTTCGCTCTTGTGTAGCTTCCTGTCCGTAGACGATGGAGGTATTAGACAACCATCTTTCAAAAAAACAACACTATGCAATCAAAACAGGTAAATTTTGCTCTGTTGCATACATATTAAATTGCAAAACTATAAACCCTAAGCTCTTTTATTTATTTTATTGTTCCCAAATAAGTATCACGAATTGTTTGGTTGAAACGACAATCCATGTGGATACGATACTTTACTTACAGTTTATTACTTGGTAAACAATTTGATACACTTGCATAATTCGACCATCAGCTTCCATATAAGATGTCTTAGGAACTAGGAACATAATTTCTCCTTCTGTAATGTCTTTCTGAGGCCTCTTGAATCTTCATTCTTGATCTTGCCAAGGTATTCACAAGTATTCAGATGTCTTGCTTTGCTGATTTGCATAGTTTCTTCGTGAATTACATCAAAACACCTTAGAATTGCTGTGTTTCGGGAAGAATAGAATTACATGACTCAAATATAGAAAACATTATTAATGTCCCGAAATCGTAAACAATTGCTCTAATACTTCTCTATTATTGATGTAAAACTTACTGAAAATGACTGAAAAACATGCTAAGAGTAACGTAAGTTGACCTGTCATCAATAATCATTCTCATAGAAGATAGTCATTCTCATAGTATACTCAATGTTTTAAAAACTAGACCGGATCGGCAGTTCCAAATGGGAACTGAGGGATAATCGATCAAGTTTGGCTATTGGAACGGTCATGCTAATGAGCCGGTGAAAACCTGAGAAAACCGGGGAAAGCCCAATGAATTGATGGTGTGCCTAAACTAGATAGTTCAATGCATGATTGATTGTTGACTTATCATTTACTGTGTTATTATTAATAAAAAAATTAAAAGCTGCATACCTAGTGTTTACTGTGATTTTTGGTAAACAAGCACTGGTTATTATAATTGTTACTTGTCAGAGTGCTAACGTGCCTGTTGGAACAAAAGGTGTTTCACAAGCCACTTATTGAGTTTTGACAATAACAAGGTATTAAAAATAATCAATTGGATATGCTAAACAATTTGTTCAAGTGTACAGGATCCATAATCAAAGTACTATTCTTAAAGATTCTGATTGAACAAGTTCAAGAGCAAAGGAATTTATTTGAAGCTTAAAGCATCTGGAAGAATGAGTCTGAAGAACTGCGTCTGAAGAATGCGTCTGAAGAAACGAGTCTGAAGAAGAGCTCCTAAAGACACGTCATCAGAAGCAAGAACATCAGAAGCACTGATCATCAGAAGCATATCT
>Ga0315914_1002169_pt1 | contig 30062 bp, 22 predicted proteins | sample MpolenodulesMG_FD_203920 | JGI IMG/M metagenome (GOLD analysis project Ga0315914, IMG submission 203920) | Medicago polymorpha root nodule microbial communities from Los Angeles, California, United States - elongated nodules | ecosystem: Host-associated > Plants > Roots > Nodule | place: USA...
CTTTCGTAAGTCAAATTGCAATCAACTTTAATCATACTTTAGCCATTTACTTTTAACATAAAAAATACAAACAAATACTCATTTGCCGCCTTGGCTTTTCTTTCATTTCAAAATCTTTTTTCAAAACTAATAAAAAACACAAAACAAATCAAACGTCGATTTTTACCCCGAACTACGAGGTTTTGATCCTACGTAGGCAAAGGACCTAGTCCTTCCAAATCAATAAAATTGTAGATAAATAGGTCTCTTTTCTTTATCACTTTAAAGTCATTTTTTTTCAAAAAAAGCAAGCAAGTTTTATAGCACAAAACGTTAAATAAAACTAAGAGGTTCCCGTAGAGTACTACGGACATAAAGGGTGCTAATACTTTCCCTTTATGTAACTAACCCCCGAACCCAAAACTTTTTTAAAGGGGTAGTTTGAACGTTTTTCCCCCTTTTCTTAAAACATTAAATGTTCAGTCGTGAAATAAATTAGTGAGTCAAAAGCTAATCAAATAGCCTTGATCTCCAAAAAATGACGCGACAACTAGCCATTCCAATTTCAACAGTGACATTTAGATGCACATTCAGGGATGGTGGTTGAGTAATTGGATAAGAGATACTCCACTTATAATCAAGTATTATAATTGATTGTCCCTCAGATTGATGAAGGCAAAATCACTTTGTCAGGGTGGACTAGACTAGTTGGCAGTTGGAAATCCAACCAGTATAAACATATCGTGTGATTTCTCTCTTCCCTTACTATCTACATTTGTTTTTCCTTTGTTTGTTATGATTTAACTGCTATCTTTTTCTAACAATTTTAATTAAAGTTAAATATTTTGATAAAGAACTAGTTCAATTTTTTGCAAGAAAAATTGGAGAAAGTTACATCATGGTAACACATTGACATTTAAACTATGTTGGTATCCTAATGTACCACCAATGCTAAGAATTATTCATATGAAAAAGGAAAACAAAGGTTAGGAGGAATAAATCAAACCCACTAAAACAAGATCAACGAAAGTGAGAATAAGGTGAATAAGCAATGTCTCAAATATAAAGAAACCTTCTCTAGAACAACTAGGTAAGTGATCTTGTGACTCGATCAGACTAAACCATCAACAAAGAATCCAAAATTGAATACTCTATCTGCACAAATATTGCCCTTTCTATAAATATGAGAAAATCTAAAACCAAAATTTCTAATGATATGAAGACATTTTTCCAGTTGACCTTAAGCTTTCAACGAGCCAAATTAATATTAGTAAAAGCTTGGTCTTTGAGGATGGAGTCATACTCAAGCCATAAGTTTGTCCAACCTATAGCATGAGAAAAACAATAGCATAAATAATTACCCAAATTTCAGTATATAGAGAAGTTGTAACACCAATATTAGCTGAAAATGTACCTACAAAAATATCACTGTTATCTTCCTTTGGTGAAATGAATTTATAGAGAAAATTTTATGCTTAAATTAAGTCATTACTAAAGGCTTTTAGAAATGTTTAACACAATCCAAACCCCTTTTTCTTGTGTTTTCCAACACATTCAACAAAATTGGAGCATAAGCAGTTGAGCAAGAGTATTTTCATTTCTCTTTGACTCGATTAAACTTGAGTAAATGATGCATTAGATGAGTTAAACCAGAGTTATGTTTCATTTTTAATAGTTCACATCACTAATTAGACTATGAATGGAGGCTTTGTGCTGAAGGGACGACTTGCACTCTTAGTTTCATGTGCCTGATTCTAGAGGCGCGACTTATGCATGTTGTTTGTTGTGCTTTGTTCTAGAGAATTATTGAACTACTAGGATAAGTGGCGGAGGGAGGATTATTGTAAAGCCCGGGCAAAAAAAATTTGCAACACATTTATAAGGGTTTACATAAGAAATTGCAAGCAAAAAATCTAAAGAATTAAAATTGTCAAATTTACAAGGGTTTGTATAAGAAATTCCTAGGGATTTACATAAGAAATTGCAAAAAAATTGGGCCGGAGCCCGGGCAAGTGCCCGGGGTCGCCGGGCCATAGAACCGTCCATGACTAGGATATTTTTGTTGTAAATTTTGAAGATATTTCAATAGTTTAATTTGTTGTTTCTTTAAATGAGAAATATGAAAAATATTTTAGTAGAGAAATATTTATTTTATTATTATTATTATTATTATTAGAATGGAGTCACTACCTTTTGATATGAGTCATTGTTTTTTTTTCATGATTTGATAAACGTATCTTAAAATGTTGGTTTCCCACATTTTTGTTATTCTCACATTTTGCTATCTATAATTCCTTAAATCTCTCCATTACTCATATACTCGTACTGTTTTCTTTTGACTATGAATTCCTATTATTTTGGCTTGGTCAAATGCACAATCAGTAATGACACACATTACTTAATAATAAAACGGTCATTTTAGTAGAAAACCTTTTTATTGCTTTGAGTAACATAAAAGGGATCCATAGAGATCTATACAACAAGATTACGGTGTAACTATAGACTACTTTTTCCTCCCAAAATATAATTTTCTCTCCTCTCAAATATTGGATTTTTGGGTTACATCTCCTATTCCATTTATTTTTCATTCGAGTTGTTATGTCACCTTTGATATGATTCATACCAGGGAAAAAAACTGTTGTATTATGGGAGGATATGCGCTTATGAGACGGATAAATCCTTAAGGACAGTGACTTCGTCACGCCTCCGGTTATATATATATAACGGTTTATTAGTACTGTTTGCAGGGTATTACCTTTCATGGTTTCGTGTTTTAGGGTGAGTTGAATCTCTAGTTGGGTAGTTTCAGATTCTCATTGGGTGAGTCATGAGTGTCATTTTGACGTGGTGATAATGGTAAATATTAGATAAGTTTGATCAGAAAGATGATGTTGAAATTGGTTGGGGTTCTTGTATAGGTTTTGAAGTGCCTGGACTTTGGTTTAGGAGTTGATCTTTATGGTTGGTTGTTTGGTTCTTGTTAGGGTGTTTGGTCGGTTTGGGTTGGTGGTTTTGGTTATGTTTATGTATATGGTTAGGTTGTTAAGTTTTGATGTGGAGATGTTAAGTACATATATCATCACCTCCTCCTCTCTATTCATCATGAGTGTTTTGAGTATCTATTTATTTTACTCGTGTATACTCTTTAAACTATATCTCACTTGTTCGTGATGGATTTTATCAAAGAATACTAGCTGATACATATGTTTTTGCGTCCCAAAATGAGAGCTCACTTCATGATAACAACTCTCGTAATCTCTCTAGTCCAAATTGTTGTGAATTCAAACAAATCACATCAAGAACTTAGATATGTGGAATAAATATCAAAGACAAACAATAACCAAACAATCTCAAGAATCAACAATTATATATCTAGCAACTATGTGTACAAAATATCCACAAACATAACCAAAAATTTATAAGATAAGAGAGTAAAGGAATCAACACACCAATAATTATTTACCTAGTTCATCCCAAAATGACCTACGTATGGGGGATATAATATCTCTTCAATCCACTATGAAATGAGCGATACAAAGAGGTTACAAGAAATTAGCTTCGTATTCTCTCAAAGAATTTTTGTTGTCATGCAAAATTTAAAGTTCAACTGAGTCGATGTGTGGTCAGCCGAGTTCATGACAACTTGGTTGATTTATGGTGTCCTTAGTTGATAAGATGATACGTAGGCTAATTTGCACTTAAGACAATGATCCCCTTGTTATATTAAGTGATTATGCGACAAAGGGACTATATTTATCAATTGCAGGTTCCTAGACTACTTCAAATAGTGTTTAATGTAGAAGGGTGATAAAAGAAAATATATGTAAATATTTGACGTGTCTTGGATAATATTTAAAATGGAGTATTTATAGAATTAGAATAACTAAAAAACATACACTAACATTGATTGCCTTATTTTTAGCCCGCTATCTACGGTACTACATCATTTAGAGTAACTTCTAACATCACTAATGCAAGTGACTACCCTGATAGGTTGAGTTACCGCATAAAATCTCCTTTCTAGATGAGTTGTATTAACTATCCTTGTTCTCCATCACCACATTATTAAGGGAATAAGTCTGCATGGACGTTATGGACTTAGTCAGCTAATATCTTGCTCATACAGCTGAGTTGCTTGCAAAATTGACCTAAATGCTAGGCTGACATCTACTCATGTTCTCGACATTCCTATTTTTTAGGGAGTGGGATTTGACCATGTTTTGAAATTCAAACAGGTCTTGGGGTCAGTTCTATCTTCTTTTAACTCTCTTTAACCACATTCTTTATTATGCGATATCTATAGGAAAGTAGTTATATAGCCTTTGGACTTGGTTAAATCTATGTTAAAGCCTCTTTGACTATCGTAGTTATATAGCCTTTGGACTTGGTTAAATCTATATTAAAGCCTCTTTGACTATCATTAAACATTAGCACGACCTTTATAAGATCTCATATTAGCCTCTAATTCCATTAGGACTTGGTAGACACGACCATTCGTTAGCCGATGGCTCGACTGATTTCAATACCAATGGGTAGTCGGATACTTCTTGTAAGTCCTATAACAACCTCCAATTCCATTTGGACATATTACCCATGATTAATCGTCACACGACAACTGAATAGTATGTCTACCAATTTTGAACCAGATGTTAACCGAGATGGCATACACTAATAGCCTATTCAACCTCAGTTGATTCAAAAATCAATTGATTTTGGTACAAATGATAGATAAATCATTCGACTTCATCCTAGTGGGAAATATATAATTTGACTACTTATTTTTTAATGTAAACAGCAACAAGCCCTAATTTCTACCAATCTTTCGAGTCATTCAACTCACTGTGACGTCCTAAGAGAAAAGAAAAATCTTTATCCTATGTCTAGTGAGATCTCAACTACTCAAAAGTGTTTGAAAAGAATTTCTCAACCCAAGAATCTACACCGAAAATTTCTCAAATATTAGCCTTTATGTTTTTCTAAAAATTCTCTCTTTTAGTCTCACAACATAATGCAAGAATTTATTTTAAGAAAAGCTTAAACAAAGGTTCACCTAGTATGTGCTCCCGTCCACCTAGCACACATGAGAATCTGCTTCACACACAAAGGAAGCAGCAAAACATTTGAAGAGCAGCAAAAACCATCTGCATGGCACTTTCTCCAAATTTAATTTATGACTTATGGTATCAAATAATGAAAAATATTCTTTCAAAAAAAAATCTGATGAAACATACTCTTATAAGTCATCATCATAATATTTACTCAAAATCTTCATAATCATTATTTTTACTCAAAATCTTCATATACTAAATTGATAACCTCCTGTTGAAAATAGAACTAAAAGAAATAAATCATGTTGCAGCAATTTCTTATCAAGTCTAAAAAACAAACATTAAATTTCAATCTGAAAATACGAAGTTTTCTCCAAACCCTAGTTTTGAATAACTCATCATGAGCTACGACACAAAAGAAAATTAAATCGGTATAGATCACGAGCTGCATTATGGGAGAAAATGAGTAAACTCATCAACAAGATCCTGGTGGCCTTGAAATATTGAAATAACCTACGAAAGTCCAATTAAAATTAAAATTAAAATAACATTACAAAATTAAAAGAAAAGTAAAAGCCATAGACAAACCCAAAACACATACCGTTTGGTGGAGCTCCTTAACACTCTTATGGTCGTTTTTATACATTCGCAGTATGTCTAAAAACGATTCATAAACCTGAGGATTACGTCGAAATCGAGTCTGCATGCACAGATCCATTACAGACTTCAAAGTAAACATGACTTGAAAATATAAATTTAATTAGCAACAAAAGAATAGTGACAAAAAATAAAATATCTCCTCTTCAATCTCCACACTTTTATAGAGAAATTTTCCGTTTTCACTCTTTAAATTTCCTCGCTTATTAATTTTTTTTCTTGTGGTGAAAATTATTTTGTTGATTTAGGAGTGTCATTTGTTTGGGAATTTTGTGATAAAAATGTATTTATAACAAAAATAACTTTTATTGTTTAAAAGTGTTTGGTTCAGATGTTTAAAAAAATTATTTTGTTCACAAATATCATTCTTAACTTTAAAATGAAAAGCGATCCTAGTAACTTTTACAAAATCAATTTTTTTTCTAAATACAAGGACGTTAAATGTAAAAGCTTCAATTTTTTTCAAAATGATTTTTATAATAGTTAAAAAACGTAAAATAGTTTAGCTTTTATGCATATAAAAAAAAAAAAAAACTCTAGATTTTTTTTAAAGGAAAATCATTGTTTTAAAGCAAAACAACAAACCCTTATTTTACATCGAAAATAAATCTGGATGAAAAGAATCCATCATACACGTCTACAATACACATACCTTCACCTTGCTTACATATTTCAAACAATATTCTTTAGTGATCACTTTTGGTTTCTTTTGTGGAAGTGAGATTTCAAATCCATCTGGCAAAAAGGTTTGAAATTTCAATAACAATTCATCATGCCCTTGAAAAAATTCCTTCACTCTTGCCACCACACCCTCCAGATCAATTCTACAAATACATCAAAGTGAAAAACCAAACCAATTACAATTTACAAATTAAAAAACATTTCTCCTATTAAATAAATAAAGCAAACCTTCGTTTCTCAAAATCTTTCAAGACTCTTAAAAATTCATAATACTTATGCATCTCATGTTTAAACGCATCCTTTATTTCATTGAGATACATCTTGGCTTCATGATAAGTTGTTTTTTCCCTTGCACTTGATGATCCCCTAGTTCTCTGGGAATGCCAAAAAATATTTAGAGAATAAGAGAAATCAATAATAAACAATTATCACATTATTATTTTTTGAAATGTCTTTTATCACATTAATTACCAACACACCATAAGAGAAATCGATATTATTCAACAAACCCTTGACTTTATGAGCAATATAAATAAAAAAATCTACTCATAATAATGATGATGATTCAAATACAATTGTTGATCCGAATAACTCAATCGGTCTCATTTCAAAAACATTTGCAAAATTAATCATTTAAATATACTAGAGTCTTTATTTACCTCTCAACTGAACTCGAATTATCAAACTCCCTTCTCTTGTTAACCAGATGGTTAACACCAAAAACAAATTAGATAACTCAATGGTTTAGGGCAGCAAAAGTGCACATTAAAAAATTTCACTACGCATTTTAATTAGATGCTAATTGATTGATCAAGTATAAAAGTTAAGGTAAAAAATGCACAAAGTAATAAATCCATGAAGAAAAACACAACTCATTTGAACAACATATTAGAAAAATTCAGATCTAATTTTAAGAAATCAACATAAAGCAATCAGCTTGAAGGTACTAAATCATGGAAAGTAAAAAGGAGAATCTGAAGTGGAAAATCACATTAACTATGAATTCAATGTAAAACAACATAAGGATAAATTATAATGATGAATCGAAATTTAGAGAGGGATATAAGTGAGTATTAAAACTGCTGAATACAAACTAACGAATAGAAAATGAAAAAATAAAATTAAAAACTATCAAGTAAAAATATAATTTGCTTATCCTCAAAATAAAAGGTGGGGTTTTTAACCTTTGTCATCTTCAAAAGCTAATGGTGAGAACACAATGGCTTCGATGAGATGGAACTCTTTTTTTCTTCTGAGTTTCAGAGAAGAAGAAAAAAACGAAGAAAATGTAAGAGAGGGGGATATATAAGAGAATGAGAAAAATAAAAGGTGGCATGGGGTAGTAAAATTTGACCCTTTTGCCCAAAGGGGAAAAAGCTTATACAAGGTTTTTTTTTTTTAATTTTACAAAGGGAAAAAGTTTATATATGGTTTAATTCTTTTTAGCTTTTGTAGAAGGAAAATATTTTGTTAACCCATAAAAGCTTGATTTAGTGGTAAAAAAATAATCATAGATTTGAGGTCTTAAATTTGAGCTCTATGAAGTGGTAAATGTAAATCTTTTTGTAAGCGTTGTTTGAATTTTAAGATATTCTTTATCATTGAATATGATATTATCCTCTCACCCTAATTTTTTTCGTAAAAAAAGAAAAATGTTTTATACCTATAACTAGTATACATTTTGAGAGATAGATAGAGTGATCTTGTAGATTGATAAGAGTAATTATATTTGTACAACTTTTAAGACAACTGTCTGTCTTCTGCTATTTTTTTAGTGGTCAAAAAAGTGTCCAAATATCATGGTTTATTTTTGAATGAAAATATCATGGTTGTTGATAGACTTTTAGTAAGTGTACTAAAACTATCGAAGTAATAAATCAAAAGTTCATTTCCACAGGGACCGTGTTAACTTCAATAAAACAATAGCATTATTAAATAAGATGTGTAAAGTTTATTTTGTTTGCCCTAGGCAGTAGATTTGGTTTGATTGCATAAAATTAAATAACAGAAAATAAAGATTTGATTAGAAAATATGGAGAGGGATGAGATCAGGTCTTTCGAATCCTCTGAGTTCCCCTAATTGGTACACTGCACCTATTTCTTATGAATATTTCTCTTGTTTCACGATGGTTAACTAAAATAGCCCTAATCAATCCCTTGACTTAGGACCCTCTTATCAGATTATAGTCTCTAATTCCTTATGTGATCTAATATTTTTTGAAGGTTTTAAGAACGTTAACCTAATATCACAAACAAACGATTATCCATTCCTAGACTAACCCTGTCTATTTCGAACAATTCAATTAGGTCTAAGTAGAAAGCTATGGTCAGTAGTCATTCATTCTCACTAAATCATGTTTAAAACTAGATTAAGAACAATTATATTTGATCAGGATATAAAAAGCATTAAGAACAATTGAATTGAATAAAACTAGATTGATATTCACATTAAATAGAGTTTCACAGCAACATGTTTAAAATTGGGATATATCAAAATCATTTCAGACCTAATCTCTAAGAGATTTAGCTACTCATAATTGAGTTTACAAATAGCATAATCAATGGAATAATTAAAACATACATGAACTGATTAAAGGATGATGAAATCGCCCTCCTAGCAGTCTTCCAGTCTCAAAATCGCACATTGGCTCTCCAAATCGTAATCCCTGTTTCTGGAACTGACTTCAGCTTAAATAGGAAAATTTTCCTCTGACCAAAATCGTGTCACGCCTCTGAGAATCGTGCCACAATTTCTTTATAAACGCTAGATTCCTTTCAGATCCTTTTGTAAAATCGTGCCACGCCACCAGAAATCGTATCACGATTTCAGTGGCAGAACCTAACCTTCATTATGGTCATAAAATTGTATCACGCCACATAAAATCGTGACAAGATTCCTTGCTTCATGAACCTCTAGAATTTCTGATTTTCACACCCCTGGACACCTCATATTGCCTCAAAACTCTATCAAAATGTCAAAATAAGTCCTAAAAATTACGTAATGACATCATGTCATCACAACCCCAAACTTGAACCATTCCTTGTCCTCAAGGAATTTATTTGCAACATTGACAATTGACAGTAAAATAACAATTACCTGATCAAGCGATAGTACCGAAAAGTTCATCTCCCGACTAGCTAAAGATGAACTAGTTTGACTTGTTTGCATCCACCAATTCACAACTCCACGCAACAAAATGATAAGGGTTCACACACACTCGACGTACAGGTCTACATATTACCATACGCTTGAAAAGTTTAAAAACGTCAATCAAAATCAATGTCATTACACACTTTGAGGTCTTTTAGGGTTATAACGGGGCTTAGGTAAAGGTGGAATAATATCTGGATAAGTAGGATACACAAAATTTGTGTTAGGCACTCCTACGTATTTGAAACAAATATCATTCCCTCATTCACCCCTTTGAAACAACAATTGTAAAGGTACTAGAGAATATTTGTAACTATAGGGATAATTGAGTTTGAAATTACTCAAATATTTCATTGTTTGATCCCTTTTTCTTTTCATTCTATTTTTTTTTAATACACGATTTTGAGATTGTGTGTATTGTATTTTTCATGATTTGTTCTTAGTTCTATAATACCCTCCCCCCAAACTTAGTTGGTTGAAAATTCCAATAGCAACCCCAAACCTATTGTATAGAAACACCCTACTTAGCCTAACTTAAAAATTAAATCTTTGGTTCAACTCCTAAAAGTCTCTAGGCTTAATTTGTAGTTTGTCACCGAACAAAAAGCATCTAAACCTACTGGCTCAAATTGCTTTTAAAAAAGGATAAATTTCAATTAAAATTAGGGTAGGCTTCAAAGGCTCACATGACCAAGCACTTTCGCCCAGTGTGTATATGACAAAGATCAATCAACAGTAAAGAAACAATGCAAGTTCTAGAAATGTAGTTGCACGGAACATTCTATATAAGTAAATTGAAAAAGAAAATTTGGATATGAACCTTACAATGTTAGATTTATGGGAGTTGTGACTACCTATGACACATGTCGTACACTTCACCTTTGAAATTCTAGTCACTACCTCCATATGAACTTTTGGAATATCACTTGATCACACAATTGTTACTAAATTAGAAAAAGTCAACTAAAAAAACAAATTCGTTAATAATAAACAAGTGCAGATTCATTACAATAACGTGGAATACTAATAAGTTCAATGGACTTTGACATTACAAAAGCATAAAAACATTACGAAACAAAAACAAAGTACTTAAAAAGGGAAAATACAATAAAAACATAAATCAGGAACTACTGAACCCTCAGTTGTTCAGTTCAAGTTCATATCTTCCTCATTGACCCAAGTGCTAAGGTTGCCGGCCTCAGGTAATCCTTCAAAGAAATTATCACTTGCTCTTTTCTCCCCCTCAGTGAAATCATCAGTGATTTCTTTCTATATTTAAGCAGCATATTGCTCCTGATGAGCAAAATACTGATCCATACGCTCACGGGAGCTATCAAACCTCTCATAAGACCCAGTGATAGGCCTCCTATGCATTTGTGTCTCTGAAGCAAAATCCGAAGAAAACTTAGGATAGTTCACCCAAATCTGATCTGAGGTTTCATTCATCCAATTAGATGAAGTGAACATGTACACCAACATCATAGGATGAATTGGAGGATAAAAACCATGTTGGCTACCCTCTCCTTGCTCCATCTAAGGTGGTTGTTGTTGTGGTGGTTGCTTCGGTGCGGCCCTTTTCTCTCTCTCCCTGACAAACTCTTCATACTTTTTCACAAACCCATCCATAGTCGTGTCAGTGATAGGTTGCACAGTTGAAGTATACAAATCACCCTCAAATTCTTCCACCTTTTGCTTTTCATATAACCAATTGATGATGCTTCCATGCCGTCTTCGTTCCTGTTGCTATCTCATGGATGTTGTTGGCAATAAAATCACCAACATTAATTGGTTTCTTGTCAAGTATAGCAGCCACAGTGAAAACTCGCCTGAGATGAATCTCAGAAGTGCAAGAAGTGCTCTTAAGCGTCTGTATCACAAAGGATTCCCAAGCTTTAAGAATAGGAAGAAAATCAGCATAAGTCAACATTCTTGCCTTCTTCCATGTCTCCCCCGACCTGCACATTGTAGCAATCAGAGAATCCCACTCACTCTGAATCATATCTTTCACTTCTCTCCTCAGCTTTTGAGCCTCACACTTCTCTGGTGGTGTCAACCCCAACAATGCATTAATAGCCTCCGGGCTATAATCAATAGTTTTCCCCCTCACATAAGCTTGATACTTCACATAAGCCTGATACTTCATTTGCATAAAACTCCATAATCACATACTTTTTTCTTACCTCGGGCACCATCTCATTAGACTCCACCCATCCCCTTTCTCGGATCATAGTGTCAAACAACGAATACTTAGTGAGTTTGGTTAATTAAATCAAATTTTTGCTCCCCCACTACCTCAAAAACCCTGCTCTGATCGAACCTAGCCTTGGCTTCTTCAGAAATAAAATGATTAACATCTTATGGTGGTACAAGATTGTTTCTTTTGCGTTTGGGTTGGATAGATGAGGCTTGGATTTTTCGTGTTTTTCTTAGGTTTGTTTTGTCTAGTGGTGGGTTTTGGGGCCATTTGGGGTGGTTAGGTTTAGTGAAAGTTTTTAGCAAAATGGTGAAATGGGTGGTTTGGATTTAAGAAATTGTGTTGGTTGGTGTTTAGAAGGTGAAGAACTGGTGGAAAATGCATGATTTTTGTGGTTTAGGGTGTGTGGGAAAAAGTGGGCAAAGTAACACTAAGGTTTGGAAGTGGTTTGTGCTGGAAAATGACAGGTTATTTATAGGAAGGGTAAAAATCGTGTTGCAGCTAGGTAGTGTCGTGACACAATTTTTCTATAACGGTCAGATTTTTGAACTGAACCATCAAAATCGTGTCACGTTTTTAAAGGCGTGTTGCGATTTTGATGGCAGAAAGGTTTGCAAATTTTTCTGAAGAAATTGTGTAAGAATTTTGCAGGGCGTGACACGATTTTATGGTCAAATTCCAGTTTTGTTGACTTCGAAATCGTGTCATGATTTTAAATAGCATGTCAAGATTTTGATGGCAGAATGACATGTTTTATGGACTTAGAATTTTTTTGAAAATCAAGATTTTTGAAGGAGAAAATCGTGTCACGATTTCAGTACTGTGTCACGATTTTCTTGGCAGTACTTGCATTTGAAAACTTTAGAAAATTTCCTACCTCTCAAAATAAAACTTTTTTTTTATATTGATGACAATAAAATAAAATACTAACTGAAAATAAATGTAGTGGGTTGCCTCCGACTCAGCTCTTCTTTACCGTCACTAGCTTGACTGCTAAGGACCTTCAGAGGTCCGTAAAAACAAGTCTTACCCTCTCTTTTGGTAGGTCGCCACCCAGATATAGCTTAACCCTTTGACCATTCACCTTAAAAGTCCTGTCACCTTCTGGTGTCATCAACTCAACTGCTCCATGAGGTGACACACTTTTGACCAAGAACGGTCCAGACCACTTTGACTTGAGCTTTGCAGGAAACAACTTCAACCTGGAATTATATAACAAAACTAGTTGCCCAAAGTTAATTTCCCTAGACACTAAGTTCTTGTCATGATACCTTTGGCCTTATAGATGAGCGTATTTTCATACGCTCTCAGCCTCATTTCTTCAAGCTCATTCAATTTCAAGAGCCTTTTCTTACCAGCAGCTACTTGATCAAAATTTAAAGCCTTATATGAGTCTTGAAGGTTGTCCTATAGGCCCACAGTGCGTCATCAAGATGACATGCCTTTCGATAGACTAACTGATAGGGTGGAAGCCTTATAGGAGTCTTGAAGGTTGTCCTATAGGCCCATAATGCGCCATCTAATTTCTTAGACCAATCCTTCCTCTTTGACGCAACTATTTTCTCTAGAATCTGTTTCAACTGACGGTTTGAAACCTCTACTTGACCACTAGTTTGAGGGTGATAGGGAGTTGCAACTTTATGCTTGATGTTATACTTTTTAAGCACAATTTCAAGAAAATTATTGCAGAAGTGCTTCCCCCATCATTGATCAATACTCTAGGGGTTCCAAACCTAGTGAAAATATTCTTCTTTAAGAAGTTGACAACAGTTTTGGCATCATTAGCAACACAAGGTATCGCTTCAATCCATTTGATGACATTGTCAACACACACAAGTATATGGAGATAAGGGTAAGAGGAAGGGAATGGTCCCATAAAGTCAATGCCCTAACAATCAAAATGTTCTATTTCAATGATTCCTATTAGGGGCATCTCATTCCTCTTAGAGATGTTACCTGTCCTTTGGCATTTGTCACACCGCTTCAGAAAATCCTGACAAGCTTTAAAAAGAATTGGCCACTAAAAGCCACTTTGCAAGATTTTGCATCGGTTCTTTCTCCACAATGGTGGCCTCCATAAGCTGAGCTATCACAGTGCCACATGATGCTATTAGCCTCCCCACCTGCAACACAACGTTTTATCAAACCATCAGTCCTTACCTTAAACAGATAAGGATCATCCCACATATAGTGGTTTGCATCCTTGAAGAACTTCCTCTACTGTTGCCAATCCAAGTCATCCGGAACAATATTACTAGCCTTAAAGTTCGCCATGTCGGCAAACCACGACCTTTCTCCAACTGCAAACAACTTCTCATCCGGAAACTCGGCCATGATGGCCTTTTCTTTGTTAGTCACCTCACTGTTCTCCAGCCTTGAGAGGTGGTCAGCCACCACATTCTCAACTCCCTTCTTGTCACGAATTTCAAGATCAAACTCTTGTAACAAGAGGACCCACCTCAACAGCCGAGGTTTTGAATCCCCTTTTGTCAAGGATACTTGAGAGCTGTATGATCTGTAAAGACAATGACTTTGGAGCCAATTAGATAAGAACAAAACTTTTCCAATGCAAAGATTACCGCCAACAATTCCTTTTTAGTTGTGGAATAGTTAACTTGATTTTCATTTAAAACCTTGCTTGCATAGTAAATTGCATGGAAAAATTTGTTCTTTCATTGGCCTAGGACTGCACCAACAACATAATAACTTACATCACACATAAGTTCAAAAGGTAAATCCCAATTTGGTGCAATGATTATTGGTGCAATCACCAAATTGTTTTTAATCAAAGAAAAAGCATCTAAACATTCAGAATTAAAATTAAACTCATTTTTCTTGACTAATAGGTTACAAAGGGGCTTTGCTATTTTTGAAAAATCTTTTATAAACTGCCGGTAAAAACCAGCATGCCCCAAGAAACTCCTCACTCCTTTAACATTAACAAGAGGGGGAAGTTTCTCTATAACCTCTATTTTTGCTTGACCCACTTGGATGCCTTTCACAATTATTTTGTGCCTCAAAACTATACATTCAATTACCATAAAATGACATTTTTCCCAATTTAAAATGAGCTTAGTTTCGGTGCATCTTTTAAGGACAACATCTAGATGAAACAAGCATTGATCAAAAGACTTACCAAACACAGAGAAGTCGTCCATAAATATCACAGTGTTCTTCTCTATCATGTCAAAGAAGATGGAGAGCATACACCTTTGAATGGTCGTCGGCGCATTACACAGCCCAAAGGGCATTCTCCTATAAGCAAACACACCAAATGGACAAGTGAAGGCCGACTTTTCTTGATCCTCTAGAAGATGAAATTGCCCTTCTAGCAGTCTTTAGGTCTCAAAATCGCACTTTTGGTTCTCCAAAACGTAATCCCTGTTTCTGGAATTGACTTCAGGTTAAATAGGAAAATTTTACTGTGACCAAAATCGTGTCACGCCTTTGAAAATCCTGCCATGATTTCTTTAAAAACCCAAGATTCCTTCCAGATCCTTCTGTAAAACTGTACCACGCCACTAGAGATGGTATCACGATTTCAGTGGCAAAACCTAACCTTCATTCTGGTCATAAAATCATGTCACACCACATAAAATCATGACGCGATTCCTTCCTGGACCTCTAGAATATCTAGTTTTCACACCCCTGGATACCTCATATTGCCTTAGAACTCTATCAAAATGTCAAAATAAGTCCTAAAAATTACGTAATGACAGCATGTCATCAATTGTTTATAAAATAAATTGTTTTTATATATAATAAAATATTTGGTGGAGATCTCATTGAATGTATACACCTTGAGAGAGAAATAAATAAGACAGTGGTGTGATAGATTGATGACCTGATAATATCATATATAGATAAAATAGTCATCCTAACATGTGTTAGAAGGGCACATGTTTAAGTTTTCTTAAATAGTAAGTATTTATTAAAAAAAAAGTACTACCTCCGTCCCTAATTATAGGACCCTTTTGACAAAATCACGGGAATTAAGAAAATTGATAATAGTATTAAATTTGTTTATATTACTATTGTTTTTACAATTTTATCCTTAAGAGAGAGAGTTAGTTTATGTTTTCAACATAATTTATTGTTGATTGAAGAAAAAGATGCAAAATAAATAGGGATATGGTGGTAAAAAATATTTTCAAAAGGGTCTTATAATTAAGGACGGAGGTAGTAGTAATTAAAGTTCTTACAAATAATTGGCACAATTTCCAATACATTATTTTCATATTTGATAATTAAACATGTATGAGAGTTTTTGACATTTATTTATCAAAATTATTTTTTAATATATTATTTATCAAAATTATTTTTCGATACGTTATTTATCAAAATTATTTTTGAACAAGTATAATTGGTAACCTTATTAAACACGTTTAATAAAATAAAAAATATCATTGTTGTAATTTTTTTTAGGGGAAATAATATTGTTGTTGTTATTAGTAAACACAATTTTGGACATTGTATCAGAAAATAATATTTAAGAAAATGAATTAAATTAACATCATATATTTTACAAAAAATAGAGAATGGGAAAATAATATTACTAATGGTGTCACTAATTATAATTTTACGACTATTTGATCAAAGATTTTAACGTCTCTGAAAGTTTTGGTCAAGTTTTGGTCAAGTTTTTTTTGTTACAAAATCAAAACGATATTGTTGCATTCAAATTGATAGAATACATCATATAAAATAACATGATCAACATCACTAAAAACGTAAAGGTGAATCTGCAAATAAACTCACATCAAGTTTGGTGACAAGGGTAAAGCCCCAATGAAGTTTGATGTTGATCCACTTAAAGTTTCTGATGCCATGTATGTCGAACCAGTCAACTGCGTAGTAGTTTAAGCAAGTACTAAAGTTAATGACTGTTTGGTTGTGTAGGCTATTGAAGACCCCAGTATTGCCAAGAAAGTGGTTTATGAGCCACATTATGATGAAAAAAAAAGAAAGTGGCATACCCAAAAGCTGAAGAGCAACTAATTGATTTCCTCAACAGGTGCAAACTGAATAACTCAGAGGTGATGTTTTGCCCCAGATGCAGTTTAGTATTTGACAAAGAGGCTACAAAAGGCATTGACAATTTCAATACCAATCTAAAAAGAGGGGAAATGGCATGACAACGGGCCAAATTTAACTTTTAATAGGAGTGTGGTCCCATATAAGACCTCACCTTCGACCATGAATCCACATCACAAAAATGGTCGAACCAAATCATTTGTGCCAACCTCAAAGGCTCTAGTCGAAAAGTGAGTCAACTCGAGTGGGAAAAATGTTCCTAATAACAAAGGAAACATGCTGAGAGAGGAAAATACCATATATGGTCCAAAAGATCAGGGTGAGTAAAAGAAATATTCCTACAACAACAATTATAAAGGGAAGAATCCAATAACTAGAACCCAATGACGCAGATTCCAAAGGCAAAAGTAGGTTGCTGTCAATGAAAATGCTGGAACTGTTACTGCTGGAAAACGCAAGCTTAAAAGGCCAGTCAAAGAAATGATCTTTCCTCCTTTGCTATCAATCAAATAAAGCACAAATCTTGAAAATGAAGAAATGGACTCTGACTTCATGGATTCGGAACCAGACTTTGACGTGTTGTGCAACATAGTGTTGATTATTCCTGCTCAATATTATGTAATATCTGAAGTGGAAGAGAATGAAGAAGAATTAGACACATAAATCATGGCTAACAATAAGCCAGTTTGCTATTATGTAATGAATAATGGTTGTGTGAGGATCAACAAGCCATTTTCGACAAACCAAATAGCACCATGCAAATCCTTTTAAAGACTTTGTTTATGCAGGCTAAAGTTGACAACGTTGATGTCAACAAGGTTCTAGTGGATGGTGGCACTGTAGTGAACTTAATGCTACAATCCTTATTAAAAAGGATAGGGAAATTTGACACAAACTTAAAGCCTCATAACATAGTTCTTACAAACTATGAAGGAAAAAGTGGTCATTCCCTTGGGGCCATTCAAGTCGACTTGGCAGTAGGGAGCATCACAAGGTTAACACTCTTTATGGTATTTCCTTCCAAATATAACTTCAATTTTCTACTTGGAAGGGAATGGGTCCATAGGGTAGGTAATGTCTCTTCGTCAATGCATCAAAGTATTGCCAACTGAAGAGAGGATAGTTTAGTCGAAAACGTTGAACTGGCCAAAGATACTTCATGGCTGAAGTAAACCACACAACCAAGAAGTCCTTCGACAAGAATTTGCGGAATATAGTGTCATGTGTTTTTTCAGAATCTGGTTAAACCCACCATGAACATGTTTGTTTTGTGAGGCACCATCCACTTACGGGTTCTTGTGGGAAAGAGAAGTACATGAGGAAGAAACCCCCAGAGGATGGAGTCATTCCAACAACTAGGTGGGTGATTGATGAGAATCATTATGTCTAAGCCAAGTGCTTGGGACAAGATTACGACCTATGTGGGGGTGAAGGCGAGAGACTCAACAACATCTATGATGACGAGCCTTTGGGTTTTGAAAAAGATCCATCGAATTGACTAAGAAAATCCAGGCTCAAGATCCTCTAAAGGAAATTGATATGGGATATTGAACCATAAAAAAAGTAAACTTACATAAGTTAAAAAGTTAATGCAGATTTTAATGCACAAACAATTGAACTTCTAAAAGAGTTCAAGGATTGCTTTGCTTAGGATTATAATGAAATTCCTGGATTAAGTAGAGAAATTGTGGAACTGAAGTTGCCAATTCGACCAGACAAGAAACCAGTAAATCAATTACCAAGAATGTTTGCGCTTGAAATCATGTCGAAGATCAAGGAAGAGATTGAAAGGCTCTTGAAAAGCAAGTTCATTAGAACTACAAGGTACGTCAAATGGTTAGCTAATATTAATCCTATAATTAAGATAAAATGGGAGTCTCATGGTCTGTATAGACTTCAGGGATTTAAAAAATGCTACACCAAAAGATGAGTACCCCATGCCCATAGCAGAAATGCTAGTTGCCTTAGCAACAATATTTGACTAAGAGACGAGGCTCTTGACACCATTTGTTTGTCTATATGGTAAGATATAATACGCACTAGGGGCTGAATAGTGTTTTAAAAATATTATCGAGTTTTTAGAGAAAGCGAGTCTGAAAACAAATTGACTTATTGGATTTGTGCTTGAAACAATAACAATGACAAAAAGATTAAGACAATGTAATGCACAGTAAGATTTACTATTGAATTGATAGATGCAAATGCTAAATCTTAATACAATCAATGATTAATAATTCTCACACAATATACAAAACTAGACAATTCTCAAACCAAACCTAAGAGCAATTAAATCAACTATTCTAATGAACACAAGGTATATGTGTTTGATAAATTGACAATAGATTGAATCCAAATGTTATCAATGTGAATTAAGAGAAAACATAATTCAAATAATTAAGTCAAGTTTAACAAATTGAAACAAGATCACATTCAAATAAATTCTAACAATTATCAAACAAACATATACCCAAATTAAACGAAATTAAACAGGAAAGGGAAGAGAAACAACTCCGAGATTTATAATATTTCCCCCGTTCGTCCTCTTCTTGATGGAAAACGTCTCCATTAAGGACTTCCACTAAAATTGAATGTTTCATTACAATGTTATGATTACAAGAACTCCTTAAATTACCCTCATTTTCAATTCCTATGCAATCACTCCTCCAATCTTCAAATACCCTTTGAAATTGGTGTTTCTTAAAGTGTTTGAATCCTCAATCACCCATGCAGTACTTGAAGATCTTCACTCGAAAATCTTCTTTGCTCCGTCTGATGGTTGGATCCCCTTCAACTCAATAAGGTTATAAAGAACCCCCAATACCACAAGAGGTGGAATGAAATTACTCAATTCACTTGAGATCCTTGATTCCAAATCAATATCCTTGAAAGTAATCAAATTACAATCCCTATAACACATTAGCAATATATGACTCAAAGACCACAACGATTCTTGGAATAAGTGTTAAATCTGAAGAATTAATGGAAAATGAGGTTTGGAGACTCTAGAGAGAATAGATGCAAATGATTCAGTAGTTTGGGTGTTATGAGGATATGAGTATATATAGGGAAGAGTGGTAAGTGCAAAAATTTGGCCAAAAACAACATAGTGAATCGATTCACTTAATGTGTGATTTGATTCAGACAACAAAAGACAAACAAGTTGAGCCATGAAGATTGATACGAATGAAACAAAATTTGAATCGATTAATATGCCCCTAGATGAAGGTTGATACAATTCAAAGAGGTATAATTTGATTCAACAAGGAAAAACCATGACCAAAATAAAATAGTGATACGAATCAACCATGACTGAACCGATTCATGCTGATATGATTCATCAATTCATGAATCGATTCAAAACGCACATGCAAACATGAAAAATGGTAGAAACATTTCATGATATGAATCATAACAGTGTGAAGCCAATCAATTGTCTAAAAAATCACTTAGACCATGAAAAATAAAGTTTTCTACAAGCAAATGACAGTGTGAGGTGCTTTAACAAGAGTCTAGGCTTATATTTAAAATAAAAACATCATCAAATAAAATTATATACTGAACATCAGCAAAACAAGATTTTATATCTACATATAACTTCAAATTGTCCGTATTAGGCAATGGCTCAACGTCCTTGATTTGAAGCTTCTCAACGACTATTAATGTGCTAAGACTCTTCTCCAATGTCTCTCAAATCCATGCCTATATAAGGAGTTGAAGACCTGAAGAAGATTTACAAGACTCTGTTATTTTACTGTGCCATTACCAAAATCAAATTGTGCAAAACACTTAGGATTTCCGTTCCAACTTTTTTATCTAAGAAATCCTAAAATCATAAGAGTCTATTCAAACATTGTTCAGTTTATTATTTCTTATCCGGCGTAATAACAAATTTGTTTATATTTATAAACAAATAGAAATCTCTTGCCTACAAATCTTGAGCACCAGAAGTATCTTTAACTTGTGATTGAGCCTTAGAAGTCTCTTGGAGTTGTCCTTGAGCAATGGAAGTCTCTTTTGTGTGTGCTTGAGCATTATAAGTCTCTTGGAGTTGTCCTTGAGCAGTGGAAGTCTCTTGGTTGTGACCTTGAGCATTAGAAGTCTCTTGCAAGTGTGCTTGTGCAATTGGTAGGCTCTTTGAGAAATTGTAATCTAATGAGATTATAGTGAAATCCCTTGGAAGTGCAAGGGGACTAGACTACTCTTGTGTTATGGGAGAAACCAGTATAAATTGCTTGTGTCTGCTCTCTCTCTCTCTCTCACTCACTCACTCTCTCTCTCTCTCTCTCTTATCTATGTGTTTGTTACTAATCTGTTGCACTCAGACTTTGTGTCAGAATCTGAACCCATCACAATCTAACCAGTTCTAACACTTTGAAGTTCTAGCACATTAGCTTTAAGATGTACTATACAATGTTCTAACCCCAGATGCACAAAGTCGAATGTTGTGTTTAATGTTTAAACATCATGCTAACAATAACAAACATAAAAACGTAAAAGTAAAAGACAAGAAAGTAAAATGCACAAGAGGATTGTTAACCCAGTTCGGTGACAAACACACTTACTCTGGAGGCTACGAAGCCAGGAAGGAAATCCACTAGTGTAGTCTTTATTCTAAGTTCTTAGCAAACTCCAAGTTTACAACTCTAGACCTAGGGCCTACCTGTATTGACTTCAACCTAGGAACTCCTAGATCTGAGATCTCATCTCACTTCCACTCAATCAATCATAGCCCCTGTGATTATCAGGTTACAACTCAATAAGATGAAGTTTCCTTCAAACACAAACTACCTCCGTGCTTCAAAGCTTAGGAGTAGTACAACTTACAACTCAATAAAACACAATCCTTAACGTGTATCAAGGTGATACAAGAAAGACTCGCAAATAACAATATCTCAAAACCCTAAAAAGCTATTTCTTCAATGACGGCTTGAATGATGAATAAGGTCTTGCAGTCTAGTATATGTACTGAAGCAATGCGAGCTAAAAAGTCTTGTTGGGCTTCAGAACAATGTAGATCCACGAGCTGATCCACTTTACACAAATCAATAACAAATAAAGAAACTCCTAAAAACTCGGAACATTTTTAGGAACTACCAATACACCACCAAAGATTCCTAAAATATTGACAATACTTTAGGAACAAATCACTCAGCTGATTCTGGACAAAAACCACGCTACTTGGCCAACAAGTAATAAGGTGTGGATTCCTTAATAAGATAACGCGCACGTAAACCATGGCACAAATACAAGGCGCACTGAACCGTGTCAAGATGTTAGAACATCATATCCAACATCATAAAATAATATTTGTTTTAGCAATAATGAAGTCAATACACAAATATCCAACATTATTTTTTTTTTTTAGGGAAAATATCCAACATTATTATAAGTAATACACATATTGTCCTATATTGTATAATTAATCATAGGGGTAATTATGTAAAAGTAACATATATTATTTTACAAATTTAATGATAAAACCACTTTTCATAATATTTCTGAAATTCGGAGGGGGTCTTATATCAAGGGCAGAGCGAGTAACTGTAATTATACAAATAAAATAACGATTTAATAGGTTTTTAAGATTTTTTTTCTTTCAAATTTTTTTCAATGACAAATGTTATCAATTAGTTGTTAGGTTAGGCTTTTTCCTCCTTTGTTTGTATTTAAACCTCCAACTCTTAACCCTTTATTTTAAACTAGTTGAGGTATCCAACCCATTTTAAAGATATGATCTTTTATTATCTTTATTGACGCTCGTAAACATTGTATTGATGAAAAAATCTTACATGTTTTAACAATTTTTAACTCATTAATTTATGAGTCAAAGAAAAAAACAGTCACATTATTTTATTTTATGTACTTATTTGTTTTTTTTGACTAGATTACTTTTTTGACTAAATAATTAATTAATTAACTAAATAAAATATCACAATCAGATTATGTTTGAATTACTAGAAAAACATTTATTAAATTAAACTTTAAAAATATAATATTAGGATGCCACTTTTTATTATAATATAAAATATATAAATTATTTTACACATGCATGAATTCAATCAAATTATATTAATTTTTTTAAGATAAAATCATATTAAATGTTATTAGTATATTATATTAATTCCTATAATATCTTTTTTAAATATTATTTACACGATGAATTGACTATATGTGTAAACCAATTTACACTGCCTTTGCATACAAATTAAATATTGACAGAATTTTAATTAGTAAGTTAAATTCATTCCATAATATGTATTCAAAATTCATTCTTTGACCAAAAATAAATATATAAATAAATTCATTCCATCCCTTATTTTCCGCATCCTTTTCTTATATATACCTTCATATGGTGAATTCTCCTTCTCACTTATTTATTCATTATCTCTTTCATTCTGAATCTCAAACTAAGCTCCATCTCAACCAATATTTTGTTCCTTTTGATTATTGAAGAATCACAAAGGTTGATAAAACCTGTGATAGATAGCAATTTATTTTTTCGTACTAGTTTTTTTTTTTCCTTCCCTTTTCATCTTCTATATGATTCTTTGGAATTTAGTAGTTTTGGGACTTTACATACAATCATTCTTTAAATTTTAATTTCAATTCCTTCAAATTTATCATCACATTGGTTTACATTGAAGTATGCAAATTTTTACTCCGTTTTTTTTTTAATCATACTCCTTTTAGTTTTTCATGATTCATAATTCTTTCAAGTTAATCTTCAACATATGGTTCAAATTCTTTCTTTGCGTTGTTATTTAAAGTGAGATGTGAAGTTTTCTCTTGGGTTATTTCCTTTCTCTTGACTTTTGTTGAATATTTTCTTAATGATTTCTCTGATGGTCTAAATTTTTGATTGACTTGAAAAAACAGAAGATGAAAAGAATATATGCTGACAGGCCAGTGATAGATCATGCATATGTTTTCGAATATCTGCGCAAGTTGAAGGTAAGTTTTCAATGTTGAATTAATCAACCAAAAAATTTAGTTTTGATGAGTCTAATAGATCTTTTCCCTGCAGGATCGATTTCTAAATGCTCCTCATGTGTTTCCATCGTTTATAAACATAGTGAATAGCTATTTACATAGAGAAAAGAGTTTTGACGTTGTCATTCGAGAAGTACATATGCTTTATTGTTTATGCCTTTTATTTTTATTTTTTCTTGTGCGATCCTCATTATAATTATGATTTTACTTCTTCAGGTTGGTTTACTTTTTGAAGGCAATGGTGATGATCTTATTGATGAGCTTAATAATTGGTTTACTTCTTAAAGGCCATGGTGATGATCTTATCAAGATCAATAATGTTGCAATTTTGTGCAAAGATATATGGTTCGAATATGGAGATTATTTGTTATTTTTAGATACAATTTTGATGTTTGTAATGTGCAAGATTTGATAAACATTCGTTTAAATGGGGTTTAATCATTTATCATTTTGTTCCTTCAAAAAAAAAAATCATTTATCATTTTGTGAAGATTTTGGTGAAATGATTATCGACTAAACTAATTGATCAATAACAATAAGTCTAAAATAAGTCCTTTCTTTCAGTTTCTTCATAATGGTTTTGTGTTAATTTTTAATCTGAAATCACATCTCTTTATCTCTTTCTCTTTGTTTCAATATAAATAAGTGATTTTCACATAGATCTTAGTTTTTCTTCGTGATTTTGTCGTTTAAGTGTGACGCTGTGTTATTTGTTGTCTTGTGCGGCGTTGATTGATTTTCCGTCTTACTACAAGGTTCATTTGGTTCCTAAAAATTGAATATCCAATCAATGATTTGGGCGTCAACGCTGAAAATCCAGAATCATGAATATTTCGGTCACTTTAATTTTATCAAATTATGTGTAGGCTTTTTGCCACTATATGTTATCAACTTGGATGTTATGAGTTTGTTCACAGATTCGTAATTTACGTTTTTAGTGATGTTGAATGAGGTACTCTATCAATTTGATCACCATCTCTTGAATACGTATGACAAATCATCTAAATCCTATAATATATTTGAGTTAGAAGATTTTTCCAATCTGGTCTTAACTTTGAGGGTTTCCAAAGTAACATTTAACTTACAACCAACAATATCTTTTAAATAAAATGCACCACAAAGCCACTAACCATAAAACAATCAAACAACTTAACAACAAGAATACACATGCAACATACAACAACAACACTTCTACAGCCTACAATAACACTTCTACAACATACAACAACAATTTTATTAGAAACAACACAACAAGAGAAATTTAAATAGGTAAAGAAAAAACATACAAGCCCTAAGTAGAAGAAAAAACATATAGAAAATAGCAAACTTTAGTGACAGTCAGAAGTAATTATTTTAAACAAAATCCAACATACTCATTTTTACCAAATCATAAGTTTTTATGTTCCCTATCAATCAACCCACATGAAATTTAACTTAATAAAGAAAAAGATTATATTAACCACCTTCACTTTGTAAAAATTATTTTAACGTTTTTTTTTATAAGCCAAGAGCCAAATACATCAATAGGAATATTGTCCAACTAAGTTGGTACGCTATTCTAGTCTGTTGCCAATTGCTCATATATATTATTAAAAAAAGGGAAAAATTAGAGGAAAAACTAGGGGGGCATAAAACATGACCCAGTCAACAACCCTAACGGGCAAAACTAAAAACTAAAAAATAAAAATCCAAAAAGTGGATTCAACCCTAAACATTTGTAACAATTAAGCTTAGGTCTAAATTTTGGCGAATGAACTGATCGTCAACACGAAATTGGATCACATAGCATCAACTCCCTGCAACAAAGACATCAAGCATTGACAACTCTTTCGAGTCCATACAGTACCACAAACAAAGGCTTGAAAATGGGGGTGAATTTGACCGCCAACACGGTAATTAATGAATTCACGCGCACCAACTCATCTTAATTAGCCATTTCTGGCCCACATCAAGCGAACATACAAACCCATTCGAGGCACATTGAGGATGGCATATGAACTCGACTGCCAACACGGTAACGAATATCGCACATTCACAATTTACGGTGACAAACGACGCAAATTCACGACCATTTCTAGCCACACAATCCAAAATCGATCACGAGACCGAGTAAGACTGTTTGAAAACGGCAACAACCAAAGTAGGCCAATCCTTGCAAAACTGAATCGTGAAGCAAGCGAACCTGCAGAGAAACCAGATATGCAGCAACCGTCCAAAAAGAAACCACCATCAACACCCACTACAACCCTTGCAGACGACGAATCCAAGAAAGTCAAAGGAGGGTTGTTCGTGTTGGAGTAGAAGTGGACGCTGGAAAGAATGATAGATCTCACCTTGGTTGTTGAAACCCGACGACCCAAACCACCAGCGGTGGTTGTTGAAAACAGATGGCCCAAACCACCAGCGATGTGGAGGACGTTGGCGAACAAGAACAACCTCCGCAAAACCATCGACCCTGAAATAGCCGAGAGATAAGGGAAAGGGTGGTGTGGAGGGCAGAAGCCACTCATAACACCACCATCTATAACAGCTACATCAGAGAAAAGAGTGGAAAGCGGTGAGAAATTGGTGCGGTGGCTAGGTTTTGTGAGGTGAGGTGCGGCTCGGTCGATATATATCATCATTAAAAGAATAGAGATTTCAATATATATGATAGATATTTGGCAAGTGTACCAAATTCAATCGAAGTAATAAATAATTCATATCCACGAGGACTGTTATTAACTTCTACCTAGCAATTTCATTATCAAAAGGATGTGTTAAATTCAATGATGCCTTAGGCAGTTGAGTTGATTTTTTGTAACATAAACTGATTAAAAACAATAAAAGATTGGTTTTAGAAAATTGGGGATAAGTATGGTTAAGACCTTCGAATCCTCCAAAGTTCTTCTATGGTAATTTGCACTCCTAATTCAAGCAATGGTTATCCAGTTCAACGACAGATTAACAAAGTAATTCTACCCAATCTCTTGACCTAGAATTCTCCATGCAAGTGACAACCCCTTAATCTCTTAAGTGAATTCGAAACCGTTGGAGGTTTTAAAAGTCCACTAATCCCTATATCATAACTTAATAATTGTCTATCTCTAGCTTAATTACTTAGGTTAAACATACCACCTAGTTCAGAGTTAAAAGTCAGTGTTAGTGGTCAATTAAGTTCTAAGATCAGTCTGCAAATTTATCAAGCTAGGGCTAGTAGTCAATAATAAACATACACAAAGCATTAAACACAAGATGATATGAATAAAAACTAGACTTTCATTGATATTCAAAGGAGTTCAACAAATTAGGGTTCCCAAAAGATTACATCAGATTCATCTAAGTGTCAACCACAAAGAGATTAGTTACTCATAGCTAAAGTACAAGATAACTAATGCAAAACTAAAGATTAATACATGTATTGGATAAATGACTATGAGTTTTGATGGTCTCCCATTAGATCTGCAAAGCCTTAGCTCCAAAATATGCATTTTCTCTCTAAAATCGTGAACCCTTATTCTGAAAATGAACTTTTCATTATATAGGCCTGTGAAAATCGGCCCCCAAGCTATAAAAATTAGTGCCGAAAACTCATTAAGTCACAAAAACATGTGCCCAGTCTGATGAAATCGGCGCCCAAATGTGCATACTCGATGGCCAAAAAATGTCGCAAGCAAAGGCATCCTGTGGCTGGAAAATCGTGGGCCGAATTGATGAATTCGGTGCCGAATTGAGACTTCCTGAAATTCTGAATTATGTCCTTTTTAGCTTCCAGCTCCCATGGTTTCCATGAATTTCACATAAAAAATAAAAATGACTAATAAAAGACTAATGACATAGTGACATCAATATACATAACAAAAATAAAATACAGACACATTTTAAAACAAAAAATAGAGACATTAACCGTTTCACAGTAAGAAACAATTTTACAACAAAAGACAACCATTTTTTTTTACAGCAACATAAATTAGTTTTAGTGACGGACACCAGAAAACATAATACACATGAAGATGGTTTTAGTGACAAACAACATAAAAATAGAACACCAATAAAAACAAGTTTTAGTGACAGACATAAAAAACAGAATTAGACGTTGATACAAAATTAGTAAGTGTACTAACTTATATCGAAGTAATAAAATTTATAAGATTCGTATCCATAGGGACTGTTTCAACTTCTACTCGGGAATGTCATTATTATTAAGGATGTTGTAAAATGGGGGGTGCACTGAGGCAATTGGTTTAGATTACAAATGTAAATAAAATGGTTAAGGAAAAATTGGTTTAAGAAATAATATTGAGAGATGACTAGGTCAATTAATTCATCTGTTCATCACTCATTAGCAACCTGTTTCTTAAGTTTACGAACGCTATAAAGTTAACAACAAATTAACAAAATAGCTTAGGTCAATTCCTTGATCCTAAGCCCTCTTTCCTGATTGTAATTCCCTAATTCCTCAGGTGGACCTATATTCATTCAAGGTTTAAACACGTTAATTTAAAAGTCACAAGCTAACAACGTTCCATCCCTAGATTGTCCGTTAAGTTTAACATGATAAATATGTCAGAGTTAAACGCTGGTGTCAGCAGTCATCTAAGCTCTAGAATCGATTAAATTGGGTCAGAATCATAAAAGCATTAAGAACGACTTATACTGAATAAACTAGAATGGCATTCATAAATATTAAGAGTTACAGGTTACATAAACATGAGGTAGAACAAAATCATCTTTTGACCTAATCACAAAGGATCTAGTTACTCATGGCAAAAGCACAAATAACTAATATGAAAGAAGGATTCATTACATGAAATTGGTAACCGGATATGAGTTTTGATGGTCTCTACCTTCTCTCCAGATCTCCAGCTCTAAAAGTCGGTTTCTTTCTTCAAATTTTTCCACCCTTCCTTCAGAAAACAACTTCCCTTTTATAGGAAAATTCTCAGGTACGCTAAAATCGTACTCCGATGCTGTAAATCGGAGCACGATTGCTTCATTAAACTCATATCCCAGCTGGAGCGTCTGCCAAATCGTAGCCCGATTTGGTTCCATCGGAGCACGATTTCTTCTTTGTTTGCCAACATCAAATGTGTCATTTGAAGCTTCTATCTCATGCAAAATCACCTGAACTCAGCTCAAAAGTAATAAAAACCAAAATAAAAGTATGTATGACCTAGTGTCATCAGACGTAAAGTGACTGACAACACAAAACAAAACAAATTACAATGATACGATCAACGACATAAAAAAAATTAATATATTAATCCTACAAAATTTACCTTCATTACCCATCTCTAATTCACAAATTATGATTAGTATTGATACCATATAATTTTTTTTTTTCATGGATTTTGATAGAATATGATAATGACCAAATTTGAATTCATCGCAACGGAAATTGAGCTCGCACAAGACTATTCAAGTCCTAAAAACTTTTCTAAAGTGACCATGCTTCATTCCTTGAAAATAGGCATTGAAGGGAATATTGAAACTTACTAATAGCTTCTGAAGGATATCAAAAGTACTTGTAAATTTGTATTGGATTCAACAATTTTTTAACTTTAAAAAAGTTAAATTCACTATTTTTGAAGTTTAAATTCACTATTTTTGAAAGTTAAAAAAGACTCTAATGCTGCCACTTCCTAGTGATTGTACAACCACTGCAGCATCCGTTTGGATACAAGAATTTTGAAGTTTAAATTCAGTTATCACCTGCACACTCCATCTTAAGCCCGTGGCTTCGGCCAAAAAGTAGACAGCTTCTACAAAGTTAGAATTCCTCGTTTCAACATTGTTGAGAAGATCTTGTGCCATATTTCTATGGACTTTTCCAGCATGGAAAATTCAGCTACTAGTCGAAAACCTCAAATAGAATCTAATATCAGGAGGGTTTGACTACCTAGTCATAAAGATCGAAGAGGATTCAAAGGTATTTGCCAAAAGCCACTTATAAGAAGGTATTTTCCATAAAAATCATCGTGTTATACTACATACAATTGGATCATACCATTGAATTTCATACTGAACCTAATATCTTGTTCCTATTCCAAAGGAACAACATATCGAAAAATAAATAAAATCGATTAAGTTTTATAGGCAGCACCCACCACAAATATCTAAATATATTATAGTAACACAGTGGATCAGTTCACATCTGACTGATATATGCACTACAAGAATTCTGGTTTTTACTGGTGGAAATAATCCCTCAGTAACACCAAAAATCCCTCAGTAATATGTATTACTGGCGGATATGAATCCCTCAGTAATATGAGCGTCAGTAATGTTACTGACGGATTTTTCCCTCAGTAATGGAGAGGTAGTTTTGACAAAGCATTACTGAGGGATT
>Ga0315914_1002170_pt1 | contig 30061 bp, 15 predicted proteins | sample MpolenodulesMG_FD_203920 | JGI IMG/M metagenome (GOLD analysis project Ga0315914, IMG submission 203920) | Medicago polymorpha root nodule microbial communities from Los Angeles, California, United States - elongated nodules | ecosystem: Host-associated > Plants > Roots > Nodule | place: USA...
ATTTAACATGGGAAGATGAAATCAGACATTTGGGGTTTTCGGAATTTCCATAAAATTCATCTTTTCTATTTTCTAATAATCTTTGTTGTGGGAATATGCCATTGTTCTTGGGCTATACATGTTTTACATTTCATGGATTAATTTGTCAATGAACAATTTGTTGTGGTTCAAGGTGGATTTACCTGTTGAAGGTGGGGATATATTTTGTTGAGGGTGGTGGCTTGACTTTGGGCGAAGGATGGCGGTGGCTAGAGATGACAGAGAAGATGTGGTGACTTGTGAGGGATTGTGTGATAAATGTGTAGATATTATCATTTTAATTTCTAATAAATCTAGATAGTTGATTAAATCAAACGGTATTTTTAACGTGGTCCACCGGTGAGGGATTTAATTGAACCCTCACCCTAGAATCCACCAAGAAATATATAGTAATAAAAGATTTTTACTCTTTTCAAATTCAAGAAGAATTTGTACACGATTGTTCAAGTAAACAAAGTTCACTTGCCTTTAAAAAAAATACTATCGCAGGAATTAATTAGACATTTAACAAAGAAATATTAACTTGTTGCAGCTTGAGCTGAGAACATCAATAAATAGGTTATTGAGATAATTTATCTGCTTTGTGATAATTAATGCATTCCACTTTAAAACATAATGAATTCAGATAATAAAGTAAGAGTCAATTAAAGAAAATAAAGACAGTAAAATATAAGAAATAGCAGTTTCAAATGGAAAATGCTATTTCTCTAGAAAAATAGCATCAAGAATTTTTCAAGACACGGTTGACAAATTTTAATTGCATGATTTATTTGTTCCCTTCCTATTTTTCAGCCACACACCTCCTTGAATTATGGCATATAGTGCATTGTGATTGGCTGCTCTTTATTCTTGAAGAATTCTTGATGTTATTTTTCTAGAGATATAGTATTGTTCGTTTCAAATATATGAAATTAAAAGCATGGGGTGCTTTTGTTACAAGCTTGTGGAGGCCATGCACAATTTTTATTTGGCTTTGCCATTAAATTGAGAAGTTGTAATGTGTTACAAGCTGAGAGTTGAGAAATTTGGCATGGTTTGAACATTGCGTGGAAGTAAAAGTATAGAAATATCCCGATTTACTGCGAATCCAAGTTGGCTGCAGGGTTAATCAAAGATGTGTGTTTCAAACTCTGCTTGATATGCTTTGGTGGATGCTATTTACAAAATTCATCAAAATCAAGGTTGTCTCCGGTGGATCCCTGCGTTGAGGGAGTCCGAGTGGCCGATGATCTCTCGTTGAATAGTCTGCTAGGATTTTTATGCGTCCCCATGCCTTATTGGAAGATGTTTCATATATTTCTTTTCATGGGGGGTTTTTAGTTCTTCTTTTATTGTGTTTTATCCCCTTCAATTCATAAGAAAATAAAGTATGGAAACAATTGTAAATCACAAAAAAGGAACTAACACAACTTTGTTGTTTGTGCTTCAGCTTTTATACATATTTATAAAAATAATAATGTCATTAATTAGTTGAATATTACAATTGTAATGTGTTCACACTCACAAATTTAGCAAGAGATCCCATAGCCGCAGTCCCACTTCTTTGTAGCAGAGAAAGTGCTAGTTCATTCTCGTTCCATCCGCTTCATTCCCGAGCCAATTCCCTCAAAGTGTCAAGGGACAATGGTGGCTTTGAAGAAGTCGTCTATTTGTTTGGGAGGAGGATCAATTGAAGCAATGTGGTTTGTTGTTAGACAACATTCTTTTGTAGGAAAATGTTGCTGACAAATGAGTGTGGTTTCAAAACTCCATTGATGGTAGCTTTGTAAAGGATGTTTATTTGACTCTTAATCGGATCGAGCATCCCAATGTTGACATTTATTCTCACATAATTTGAAATAAAGCGACACCCCTGAAAGTGCCATTAATTTCTTGGAGACTTCTCGATAAAAGGATTCCTGCTAAGGATAATCTATTTTATCGCGGCGTCATGCCTTCCAGGTTCTTACTTTATTTTGGAGGTTGCAGTTTGGAAGAAACAATTAATCATCATCTTCTTCTTGGTTGTGACTTCTTTGGTGGTATATGGAGCCTGGTTTGTTGGTGAGTGGGAATTACTTTTGTTAGCCCTGCTGACATTGACAAACAAGCTAAGATTTGCAGTTTGGTGGAACTCATTTGTTTGGAAAGGAGATTCGCCCTTGTCTACAGGTAATTTGGATGACTTCCATTAGAATCTTGTGAAAAAAGTGTAATGCCATCATTTTCAGTTAAAATTTCTTTCATCTAAGCAGTTAATTGAACGTATAAAGATTCATTCCTGTTCATGGTTGAAGATACACAATCCAATTAATTTTGTCAAACTTCATGCATGGTAGCTGAATCCCTTACAATGTTTTTGTTTAGTCACTTTGTAATTTATTTTTGCTTATTGCTCGTTACTTTGATTTCTTGTAATTAATTCTTTTTTGTCCTTTTAGGGAACTCCTTGTGCATTGAAGGGAGGTTTGTTAATATATGTTTTTCTTTTGGCCTTTTCAACAAAAAAAAAATAGTATGATTCAAAATGAAACCAGACAACATGGTTCTTCTATTTACATTAAAATAGTATAAGTTAACCAGTTACAAGGCAAGTCTTCTTATAAGTGAACTCAATGCCACATAATAATAACTATTTTGTGCAATTTTTTAAACACAATGAAAACCCTTTTTTCTCATCAACAATAACATTTTCCCCAATATAATTAATGTTGTACTCCTCCTCTTCAGTGATGTCTTCCTTCTCTTTAATGGTGATCAATATGTAATGATGTGTGTGGGATTCCCATTTGCAAAGAGTAGACAAATTGAATCGGAAAGAAGATGTGTTTATCCCTCCATTAATGAAAGTATGAACCCTGATTTTCTCAAGTGTCATTGTGAAAGAAATGTTGCATTCAAGTAGCTGGAATTGAGAAGAACATAAGAGGAAAATACTTCACACACCCCTTGTCAAATGTATTTCCTTTAACTTTGAAATTTCCTCATTTTCTTTCCTTTTTTTCTCTTTTGGTTTCTCTTCCATTTTCAATCCTCCTTTTTTACTGGTTTCTCTTTCTTTCCCCCTCCTTTTCCCTTTTAGGTTTATTGGCTTGCCTGCATTCCTATAGGCACATAGAGACTCTATTGTTATGCCACTTCCTATATTCCCTTTCTTATATCACTGCCAAACTTGTCCTTATAAGACAAAAATAAATCAAAGAATAAGACACCCATGATGATTATAGTCACCTAAGTCCTCTTATAAAAATGTGAGAAAATGTTTCCAATTATCTTTATTTTCAACATCCACAATGACATATGATATAGCAAATATGAGGTTATTTTCATCTTGTACCATAACAGATAGAAGGGGTCCACCAAAATATCCCTTAAAAAACACATTCATGCAAAAAAGACAAAATTGAGGGGAGACGATGATAAAAACATAAATAGAGATACCATAATGGATGAAAATGAACAAACAAAGAGGAACACTGCGCATATGATCAGTGGGGACTCTCAAGAATCAAGTGATGAGAATGCTGAAGAAGGTCATGGTTTAAAAGGATCAAATGATGGAGAAGAAGGGAAAATAAAAAAATTGGAATTCCAATTTCTTTAAAAAGTTGGACAAATAGTCCCTATCATCTAACACAAATTTGTTGAAGGGGTTAATAAGTTTGTTGTTTCCATACTAGATCTTTTATTTTCAATCATTCTAACCAATATGGATTCTAAATAATTTTTCTTTATATGAAGCTCCCAACCTGTTTTTCTAAATAATTTCATCTTTTTATTCTTGTCATTTGTAGTAAGGAAGATGTCCCGTAATCAAATTCAAGCCTATAAAGAGAAAGTATGTTTTTTAAGCAAAACAAAATTGCAATGGAGTATGAAGTTGTCCAACTTTGTCATATAATTCTCTGATTATTTAAATTGTTTAAAAACTAATTATCTGATTACCACTCTAATTTCAAAGACCAAAATTTCCACTATCTCCATTAAACCATCACCAAGATAATATTTCAACATGGAGCTCAACATGACTTCAATACATTAAAAGACTATTTTATTTTTCAATCATAATAACTAGAAAAGTAGACAACGGCAAGCAATAGAATGTGTCAAAACATGATTCTAATTTAAAATGAGGAAATGTTTATAATAAGATTCATGCAATCTTTAAGACATTTTACTAGGACTAATTAATGTGAAAGAGACATTATCTCATCTTCACGCCAAATATCTTCCAAGGACCCATGTGGCATCCTTGGATTTCTCGCAAACGGATTCTTGCACCTAAGGCATGTTGTTATTTGACAAGTGATAAGCTTGCATGAGATATTGACACGACTTAGCACATCATCAATCGAGTATAATTGAAGCGCACCGTCCATTTTATCCACAATAAGACTATGGCTTAAGTTTACCACCTCCAAATGTTCTAAGTTATTAAGTACATGACATAAACCTCCCATGTTAACTATCATCTTTCGAATACTCAAAACCTTTAGATTTGGAGTGCATTTAACCAATGCCCTAGCTTCATATTGTTCAAAACAACCTGTGATCTTTAAGCTAACAATGTTCTTGCAGTATTTTCTGATCGCTTCAAAAATGTTAAAATGATGCACAACTGAGGTAATTGTAACGGACTGAAGGTCTCTCCAAGATCTCATTGCAGTTTCTATTCCAATTTTTGATATGTTGCCAGATATGGGAAAAACTAACCTTTTGAGATTTGGAGTCCTGCACATTAAAGAAGATAATTACTTTTAACATCATATAAAATAAGTAGTTTCCACATGTAGTGGTGGTTTAGAAGGTCTAGAATAAGTTTAGATTGAGTGCGAGTTTGTCAATATCACAATGTATTATTGTAATTTTGACAAAAAAGTATATTTTACAGATTTACTTTGAAACATTAAAAATTATATGATTTGGTAAATCAAAGAATATATATATATATACATACATACATACACATCGAGATGGAAATAATGGAAACTCAGGGTATCATCGTTTTAGATTTGGGACAGTTACACAAGTGGATTGAACACAAAATCTTCATCCAAAATCTTAAAGACCAATGCATATATGAATTCTCTCACTTAATTATTACTTTACGTTCACTTTTCAATCTAATATGAGGCTTCTAACTCAGACTAGCTTAAGAAAGCAAATCTATCAAAGTGTGGGTAAGTTCAAGAAAACATACGATTAATTTCAATCCTATATTACATTAGCACATTTATAGCTATTATTGTATAGAAGGCTAAATATTTGTTTTTTCCAATTAATTAACATATATACTAAGAAAAGTACAAGAGTTATTTCCACCCTTACAACAATAAAGTTAAAGGTTTTTCAAGCACAACAAATGATTCAACCACAACCATAAAAAAAAACAGAAGAATAAGTTACAAATGTTACCTTTCAGCAATCGAGGTTAAATGTACATCTCTCAAGTAGACATAACAATTGAATAATATGCAACTTATATTACCGCCACTCAAACTTGAAGCATACTTCAAGAATTGAGTCATTTTTTGGCTCGAGTGTTCATCCCTCCAAGCATATGGTCTCAATGGTACATTCAAGCCTCTTGAGTTCAATTTATTTATATCAAGTTTTTTCCAAAGAGTTGGGCCACGGCTCGCTATGTTCCATGATTTACAAACCATGGAAGCTACTGCAAGGTCTACAACACCAAGCGTTGTAAAGATTCTTACCAAAATCTCATAAAACAGGTCATCATTCGAATACATGTTAGCCGAATTATTGTTCTTCATATTTCGGGTTTCCTGCATGAGTTATTAAGAAAACATTAAATGTTTAGATAATGATTTTATTAAATTAAACAATCTAATTGGAAATGTATCATGAATGACCTCACTAAGAGATTAAATTCAACAATAGATCAATTATATTTCAACTTAGTGAATATAAATGAACTTTACAAAGACAACACGCACGTGCGCGCACACACTATTCAACTATGTTGATAACACTTTGAAAGTGCAAAATTAGACAACCTTGTGATATGAGGTCGGGCAATAATACATCTAATACAAATATTTGATCTAAGGAAACATAAAATATAAAAAAATTCCATCTCAAAACCTTACAGATCATAAATTAAAATATAAAAAAACTCAATAGATAGGAAGTTGTCATTGCCCATTTGTAAAAAGTACAAGAAGACTCGATAAAACTCTATCTAGTACCATCCCAACAAACGTGTGAAATAATTGGATGTTGGACACCAACCCTAACAAAACTCTACCTGGTATACTAAATCCAATTAGTATACCATATATTCGGCTAATTTAAAAATTAGTCCAATGAATAATCAGAGATCTCCTAGTAAACAAAATTCATATTTTTATGCTCAAAGACTTGTATTTATAGACTAACAAATTCTATATATTTATTAGTTAGATTCAGCATAATTGTGCAATTTGTTCCATCGAGATATCTCTTAATTTTTGGACATTCACGAGCACAAAGTATAAGAAAAAACGTAGGAAATAATATCTAAATAAAAATAAAACATGTGATTGCCTGAAGAAATTATGACCATACCTCTTATTCTATCTTATAAGACCAAGACGAATGTATTGCTCTCTCTCTCACTCAAACACAGATCAACTAAAGACTGAAATTAGTGAAGACTTGTTTTACTCTTAAATATATGAAAAAGAAAAGACCTCACATTGAAATATAAGGTTTTTTCTATATTAAAAAATACAAAAATATATTCAAATCATGACATGTTTTATGGTGCATGAACTAGCACATTAGTCAACTACCATAAAAATAATAAGATAGTTTTTCATTATATTATATTATAAGCCATAAATTATGGTCAAAGATGCTTTGAATTTTTCAATTGCATTTAATTTTTTTTAATTTAAAGCAATATTTTTATCGGTAGATAATTTAAAGCAATATTTATCCTTTGCTCTATATTTGTTTGAAGGAAAGAGATATTTATATTTGGTACTCCACGTATGTCTTTGAATAAGATTATCTTTGAGAACCAAAAAATATAGAGCAGGGATAAATATTGCTTTAAATTATCCGATAAAAATATTGCTTTAAATTAAAAAAAATTAAATGCAATTCAAAAATTCAAAGCATCCTTGACCATAATTAATGGCTTATAATATAATATATAAAATTAACTAGTGTCAATAATATATATTTTTTTGACCAAAATAATATGTATTTTTTAAAACACTAGTATCAGTAACAATTAAAATTAATTTAATCATAGCTACTTCAAAAATTATGTATAAATATTGATTGTGATTTATCAACAATGTATCAAAATTAAAATAAAAAATAAATATTATAGTGTTTTGGACCGGATAGAAGCCCACAAAAGCAAGGCCTATTAAGCCAAAGTCCAAGACAAATTTCAAGGCAGAACACGGTGAGGGAGCACGCGAAGTCCTACGGATCACTGCACATGAGCATGCCTTGACTCCATATCTATCGTCCACATCATCACCAACTGTCTACTAAGAAGGCGCCGCATTTTACTTGACAAAAATTGCTAAACATGTCTTAAATTAAAACTTCTTTCTGTATAATAATAATTTTTTGGTGAGGAGATGTTGTTCAGTCCAGGGTAGTGTAGATCTTAGACTCAAAGAGAACTTACAAAAGTATTTATATTTACCTTCCTCCAAATACACTACAAGAACTCGAACCAGGAACCTCCCAATTTCAAAATCTATCTTTCTACCACAAGATTAAACCCTTGTTGTGAACTTACTTTAGTCACAGTGCAACTTGTGAAGGCCATGGACAATTTTTTATTGGCTTTTCCATTAAATTGAGAAGTTGCCATGTATTACAAGCATGAGAGTCGAGAAATTTGGCATGGTTTGAACATTGCTTGGAAGTAAAGGTATAGAAATATCCCGGTTTACCGAGAATCCAAGTTAGCTACACGGTTACTCAAAGATGTGTGTTTCAAACTCTGTTTGATATGCTTTGGTGGATGCTATTTACAAAATTCATCAAAATCAAGGTTGTCTCCGGTGGATCCGTGTGTTGAGAAAGTCAAACCGGGTGGCCGATGCTCTCTCGTTAGATAGTACTGCTAGAATTTTTGTGTCCCCTGTCTTATTGGAAGATGTTTCATATATTTCTTTTCCTGGTTATTTTTAGTTCTTCTTTTATTGTGTTTTATCCCCTACAATTCATAAGAAAATAAAAGTATGGAAATAATTGTAAATCACACAACAAAAAAAAAAAGAACTAGCAGAACATTATTTTTTATGCTTCAGCTTTTATACATATTTGATATTTATAAAAATAATAATTTCATTAATTAGTTGAATATTACAATTGTAATGCGTTCACACTATTTTTTTTTGCAAGAGCTCCCATAGCTGCAGTCCCACCTCTTTGTAGCAGAGAAATGCTAGTTCATTCTCGTTCCATACACTTAATTCCCAAGCCAATTTCCTCAAAGCGTCGGCCTTCACTTCTTGCAGCCATTCTGGTGCAAAATTAACCATTAACCCTCGAGTTTATGTGACGCGGCAGTATCATTTTGGGTTTCATATCCATTGACGACAGCAGTCAGGTAGTAATAGTCTCCTTGTACAGATGTAAAAAAGCATCTAATGCAACGTTGGTGTAACATTATTTTCTATTAAATGAACACATGGAAAATAATGGTAAAATCTGACAGATTTAAAACCTCACTACATAGCGCCAAAAAGCCACAAAAGCCAAGAATAATTTGGAGATATGAAGCAAATATAAGGGCACCCTGTATTACCCTCATTATTTTCCCAAATCTCAGCATATTTGTCAATTGAACAATAATGATTACATAACAGAAAGCAAAACAAAAATAAAAATGAAGATCTAATCAACTAAAGTTTGTGACAAACCAACCTCATGAGGGTTCACAATGTGCTTATATCTACCGGCCAAAAGAATGGAAAGTGTGGTAGGCACGAAAGTGTGGGATTCTCCGATTACAGTTGGTAGTCGAGTTCCGAAGGTTGTTTGGAAATTGACGTCAATTCCCTCCACAAAAAGTAATTTTGATTTTCTGCTTTCACTTAGTGTTTCCAATTCCTCAGTCATTTAATGTGCTATCAATCAAAGAAATGATCATGTTAAAAAAGAACAGCACAAATACATGCCCCAACTCCATATCATGAATTTTGAACATTTAAAAAGATGAAGAACAGAATCAACGGACTTAATTATCCTGCAAAATATAACAGATGACGTTTTTAGAATAATTTATTCGCATTTGAGCATTACACTTCTCTAATTTAGGATAATTTATTAATTGATAATTTAAAAGGTTTGATTCTATCCTATACACCCCAAATTAGAGGGGAAGAGGAAAAAAAATGATGGAACACTTCCTAATATCTTGAAGTAACTAGTTCTACCCAATAGGACTTTGTGTTTACTCTTCCAACTTCCACTCATTTAACTAGTGTTCCAATAGTAACCAAAAGAACTTAAAGTGTCATTGAGCCATATTTATTACTTGAAAATGAACTTGTCTTTGTTCATCATGTAGGTCACCAAGCTCTCAAAAACAACAGCAACTAATTGATTAGTTGAATGGTACAATTGCAATGCATAGCCATTGGTCATTGCAATATACTGAAACTATCAAACAATAGAATCCCTTGTAATTATAACTTCTTAGCACTCTACCTTTTTAATCTTCAATAATATTTTTAAATTGGTGCTATTTGAATAATACATATAAGACTTAACTAGTATCGACCAAAATCTAACTATCAGACAAAAAATAATAATTTTTTTCTACATAAGCAACCATTTTTTACCAAAATTCGTTGCCCAAAACTATGGTTCAGCACACTATGATAATAACACTAAAATTACAGTTCATATATAAAATGAACTTAAATATTTCTTACCTTCTAAGTTACTCTGAGAAGAAAACAATGTTACCGGAATGCATTTTTAACACCCATACTAAATTTATCTAGAATATTTAGCATGTGTGTTAACTTAATACTAGATACATAAAAATTACAACATAATTTCGGCCAAATGAATATATACATCAATACAAGTTCGTACATTTGATAAAACTATCAACTGCCAAATACATATATCTGATAAAGTTACTGATAGAGTTTTAAGCGGGATGTTACAACATCACTTGATTGTTATGGAAATGGCCAGTTTTGTGTTACAACATGTTTGATTTAACATTTTACCATTTTAACATAAAATAATTGGACTTGCAAGTTGCAACAAAGAATTTTCACCAAGGGTACTTAACTTTATGGGTGGAGGGGATTCTGGCTACTGCCTGTCAATTTAATGTTTTCAATTTTTGGATCTCAACAAACAAAATAGACCTTGTTGATAACAGATGGACTAAGATGCAATTAGTTCTAAAATACCAAACTAAACTTTCAAGAGAAAATATAATAAGATCAAAATATAAAGAGGTGGAGAAACAATACATGTTTAAGAGAACTGGATGTAGAAGAGTCATTGCTTTTCTGCTTTCACTTGTGTTTCCAATACCTCTAAGGCTGTGATGGAATTTATCTTCCTTAAATAATGTGCTATCAATCAAAGCAACCATGATGTTAAGAAAGAAAAATCTTGGAAACACTAAGTGAAAGCAGAAACACTAAGTGAAATTTTTTGAAGGAGATGATTGGTTGATGGTGAGGTTGAAGGAGTTTTCATGAAATTGTGGTGAAGTGGAAACTAATAATAATTGAGGTGGAAGGAGGTTACACACTGTTTAAATGAATTTCACTATAGCTTCAATAATACATTTGTTGGCTTTCCAACGTGGATCCAACTTTTATATTCCATTTTTCATATAGAAACATTGTTTTTATTTTTTCATGTTGTTTATACCAACTCTAGGGATGGCAAAACCGGTCCAACCCATCGGGCCGACCCGTTTATCCCGCAATTTTTTTGTGGGTTAAGTCAAAGTTTTGAACTCAATTCTTATAATTGGCTCTCCCCGCTTAACTCGTTGAAAAAACGGGGCTGACCGACCCTCTTATCTCGTTCTTCTTTCTTTTTTTAGACTTATTTTTACCCTTTTAGATTTATTTTAGGATTTGCTTTATGTTGGCGGATTTTCCTTATTTTGCTATGAAGTATGATGTTTAGTTCGACGATTTGTTAATTATCTTGTTTTTACCACAAATTTATTTGATGCTTACTCTTTTATTATTTTTTAATGATAAAAGCAACATCGTTTTTTGTAACAATTATGTCGTAAAAAATGCATTAAAAAAAGTTTTTTTCTCTAAAAAAATAAGTTTTTTGTTTGGCGGGCCGACCCGCCAACTCGTCTGTCCGCCACTAAATGGAACGGGGTGAGATTTTAGACTCGGTCACTTAATTTGACTCGGCTCATCTCATCCCATTTTAAGTAGGCTTAGGCGGGGCGGGGCGGCCCGCTTTGCCTTCCCTGCTTAGAGTAATCAATGCATGGTTCACACTTAAGGTCTAGGTGCTCTAGTTTCCTAGAGGATTTTAATTTTGAAATATCTTGAATGAAATGGATGTTGCTTTGGCAATCTAATTTTGGTCATGAGAGAGCATTACACTAATTGAACTACTTTATACTTTACATTAATGGAAAAACATTTCACTATGTAGTGTATATATGTCTTGATAAAACTGCTTTGCAAATTTACTGTTGGTCCAAATAATTGAATGAAGAAACTTCAAATTCTACATAGTGATCATACGGAAGAAACCCTTGTTTGTTCAGTTTTTTGGAACTTGCTCCTAAATATGCACGCGATGATGACTAATTGGTTTTTTTTTTAACAATATAGATTGCCAAAATATGAGAAACAAAGTATCATATATTAATGGGAAATTTGATTTATTTGGCAAATTAGGCTGGATTTGGCATATATAGTGAGTGTGGTGAGCCAACTCTTGCATAATTTGATGGCGAGACACATGCAAGTTGTAGACCGTGTTCTACAATATCTCAACGCCACTCTTAGGAGAGAACTATTGTTTAAAATAGGTGAAAGTCTAACTATGGAGGCTTGCAATGATGCTGACTATCATGGACAATTTTTAACTGGCTTTACCATTAAATTGGGAAGTTGGACTTCGCCTCAACCTGAACATTGCTTAGAGTAGAATTATGGATTTTGAAACACCCATCTTTAATTAACCCCACAACCAAAATTCATCAAAATCAAGTTTGTCTCTGGTGAATCCCGCGGGTTACTATTTGAGGTTACTACAACATCTTTGAGGTTTAGTGACATTGAAAATAGTAACTAAATCAAGAAAAATGTTACTATTTCAATTCAGCAACATTTCAACAAATGTTAGGTAAAGCCTATGATATATATTTTTTTTTGGAGAAGCTAAATTAGCCAATCCAAATTGACACTGGGGAGAATCTAACATGAGACCTTGAAAAGTAGCACGCTCCCAGATCTCAAGCCAATAACACCAAGCCAACCCAAGTGGGTTAAAGCCTATGTTACTAAAAGACTTCAGCAACATTTTCGCATATTATCAGTAACATTTGATAACTGTTACACGTTTATATTTTTTGTAGCACTTGCGATTATCATTTGTGACACGAAATAAATGTTACCACTTTATGTTTATTGTGACATGCAAAATATGTTAGATAGTACTGCTAAGGATTTTTTTTTTGTGCTTTATTGGCAGATATTTCTTGAATATTTTTTCTGGAGGTTTTAGTTTTAGTTTAATTTTATTTTTATTGAGGCTTATCCCCTTCAAATCATAAAGAAAATGGTAAGTAAATAATTGTAAATCAGACAAAAAAGAACTAACAGAACTTTATTGTTTGTGCTTCTGCTTTTATACACACATATCATAATAATATGATTAATTAGTTGAATGGTGTACAATTACAGTCCCCATGGCTGCATTCCCACTTCTCTATAGCAAAAAAGGTGCTAGTTAATCCTCCATTCATCTGCTTAAGCCCCTAGTCAATTTCCTCAAAGTGTCTACCTTAACTTCTTGAAGTCATTCAGGTGCAATGTTAACTATTAATCCAACTACACAGAAAACATAAGTTTTCAATCTAACACACCACTAATAACTTGTGAAGAAAAGTAGTCAATAATGGCAGCAAGTGATGCTGGAAGAAAATCAACAAGGTATTGCAAACCTGCAAGTGAATTGGTACATGAGTTACAGTGATAAGATAACTCTTTGTAACCATTACATATTCAAGCATGGAACTATGAACTTCAACAAACCTCAGTCAAAATAAATCAATCTAAACAGAGTAGGTGAATATATATATGAAAGAAAATACCTTCTTAAGAGATATATCTTTGAAAGTGTTCACAATACCGGCATAGAACAGGTAAGTTGAGGATCAGGTGTAGATGGTTTTGTGCATGTATCTTTATCTTTCTTTTCCAATAGACTCGAAAAATCTCTTTCCATTGTTGGAGACAAAGTCACTTACTAAACCATGTAAAGAAAGTATATGAAGTTCAGTATGACAGGAATATTTATACGAACAAAGCCAAAATAATAGGCAAATTTTTTGGAGCTCAACATAATAGGCTAAAAGATTATTTCCTCATCTTGATTATTTAGATGTTATGTATGATTATTAATAATAACAGAGATGGATTAAGATGCAATTAAGCTAAAATAAAAAGCTAAAATTTAAAAAAAGACCAAAATTTAAAAAAGGTGAGAAACAGTACATGTTTATGAGGACTGAGAGAAGAAGAAACATCGATTTTCTGCTTTCACTTAGTTTTTCCAATTCCTCTAAGGCTGTACTGGGATTTATCTTCATTAACTGTTCATTATGATCAATTTCCATGTTCTTTCATTGAAGGTCACATGTAATCCCAGACGACTCCAATCATCGGGAAAAACTGGTGACAAGGAATAAATACATGTTATGGAAGTCGTTGGCATCAACAAAAATAAAGCAATGAGAAGAACATTACTGAAGCTACCTTATCAAGAAGAACTTACATACATGGAAATTACAGCTGCTAGACTGAATAATGCAAAAGCTGAAAGGAAATAAATCAAAAAATTATGAAACATATTAGAACTAATGTAGTGTGCTAGTGATATATAGCAAGAAAATTATCTATAACTAAAAATTATATATAAGGTTTGAGTAAATGGAAGATTATGATGGATTCATTGCGGGACTTGCTTATTTCAGCATAAAGTATGAAAAAGTTGATATGTGAGAGATCTATCAAGAAATGATATAGGAAACATATAAACAAAATTAATAGAACTTAAATTAGTGAACTTGATCAAAGGATCTATATAAATATTTAGTTGCGTTTGCAATTTAAGGTTGTGCAACTTTAACTAAAAGAAGACCAATAAATACAAATGTGAAAGGTTTTATAGAACTGGGTTTTTGGTTGATGTGTTGAAAGGAGTGGAGATGGTTTGAATTATGGTTTGAGGAGAAAATTATATATAGCTGCTACCAAAGGAATGAAGAGTATAAAAAATATGAATTGGAAGGGAAGGAATTATATATAAGGCCAGTAGTTACATGCTTCAACAAAGAATATGTTGGATATGCTTCAAAATCTAATGTGAATGTGAAAGTTTTCGAGTTCTTCCTATCTCGCGACACTGAGGAAATATTTGCGACGTGCAGCTTGAAGGATTGCAAGGAGTCCAATTACGGCTTATCTCACAACATGGAAAAGGAACCTTGATGCGGATGCGCAAGTTTTCTGTTTTCATGGTCGCCAAGTTTTAAGGGTTGGACGAACTCTATAAATACCTCGAGTTTTGGGTTTTGATCTGCGTAGAAAGATGTGAATCAGGAGTGTATTTGGTCATTACCAAAGAAACAATCTCACGTTTGATCAAAGACGGGTTGATGAGTAAGGGTGAAGAGTTTCTTGGTTTACCTTCAGCTGATAGAGCTAATCGAACTGCTCTCTAATTAACCCTTGCGGTCTTTTCGATCTCAGGATCGTTCAACAATTCCTCTGGTCGGATTCTACCTCGTAAAAACAGTAAAAGAATGCCTTAGTAGCACTGTACATTACACAACCAAATAAAACTTACTCAATAATTTTTTTTGAATTTTTCCTTTTTTCTTGCAACAAAATAAAATTAATAAATTGACATAAATCCTAAAATAAATGGTATTTCCTTGTAGAAATTAATCAACAGTCCCCAGCAACGGCGCTAAAAACTTGATACAAAATTAGCAAGTGTACTAACTCATACCGAAGTAATAAATAAATTCGTATCCACAGGGACTGTTTAAATTCTACGTAGCAATGGCATTAATAATTAGGATGTAAAAATGGTCAGGGGTGGGCACAAGGCAATTGGTGTAAAAGATAGTAAGTTTTTATAGTAAGTTTTGGTTTTAGAAATTTAATTTGACGAATGATTAAGCCGACTGAATCCTCTAATGCTCGTTATATGATAATTCACACCTCTTTCTTATCACTGATTCATTAGTCTAATGATAGATTAACAAAATAGTTCTAATCAATCTCTTGAATTAGAACTCTCCTAATGTCACAATCCCTTAATCTCTTAAGTGAATTCGAAACCGTTGGAGGTTTTAAAGACCACTAATCGCTAAATCATAACTTAACAATTGTCTATCTCTAGCTTAATTGAATAAGTTAAATAGCTTATCTAAGTCAGATTCAAATGATATTTCTCAATGCTTCACAATTGTACCCCGATTTCTTTCAAAATTCAAATTCATTATGCACGCTCCTCCAAAATCGTGGCCCGATTTGTATAAATTGTGGCCCAATTTTTGTCGAATCAAACTCACTGGAATGGAAGCAAAATCGTGCCTTGATACCTCCAAAATCTAATATTCTCCTTTTCCTGTCAATTCCAGCTAACAAACCATGTACAACATTTGACTCTTACTAAAAATGCATGGAAAAATGCTAATAAAATGACCTATGATAAGGTGTCATCAATTCCAACCTGTGTCGTTGATCCTATATGCTTTAATTCTAACAAAATATGTTGACAAGTCACATTTCAAGCAAAAAAAAAATCATTTCAAGTACCTTTTCTCCTAATCTATATTTAACTTCTTTCTCAATTTGAATTGTTTTCTTTAAAAAAGTTGATGGTTTATGAAGATAAGGTCATGTATGAGCATACAATTAAACATTTACTTAAATAAAACAACCAGTTTTTCATAAACAAAATGAAATTATAGATACATAAAGGTTTATAATAACTTTGTTTATAATTTCTCTAAAGTATTTTTCATCTTTTTCATAAGACAGTGCAACTTTCATGTGACATGAGAGAATATTTTCCCAAATTACGCTACTACTTTATCTTATTTTTAGGATCCATCATCACTTTAATGTAAATAAACTAAAAAAAAACTCACCATAAAATATTCCACCTAGTTTTTTTTTTTTGACAAAAATATATTCCACCTAGTTTATTTATTAAGTTTGAACACAATGGACATTTTAAATCAAATTTTACGCAAAAGCAATGACTTCTTGTTGTGACTATAATTTTTCTTTTATTGTGTTCAACATCGTGTTATTATTTTAAGTTGTCACAAAATTTATTTCTTTAATAAATTAACAATGTAAAATTAATTCTCGGTAAAAATAATTTGAATTTAAAGTGATTTATGTTGGGATGTATATATGTAAAATCTAAAACCCTCAAGTTCATATTTGGAATGTAGAGAATTTTCTAAAAGGCATTTCAATTTTCACATGAATTAGTATTCCATACACGTTGTTCAAGATTAAAAAGATCACAACACCAACTATATCACCACCTAAAGTACGCTATATTACTTTTTTATTTATAGGATTCATCATCACTTTAATATTAAGGTATACTAAAAAAAGCTCAACATGCATCATTCCACACAGTGTCTTTGATTTTGTGTGTGAGTTTTAACATAGTACGCATTGTAAGTTACCTTTTAAGCCTCAACCGGATGAGCTGAAGCGCCATTTTTATTTTTACCATTCACGTCTCATAAAAACAATAACACCAACAATTCATTATCTTAAATTCCAAAAATATATATATTGCACCAGCAACACAAACATAAAGCCGCATTTACTATCAAATACTACCAAACATGATATTATGTATGCTCAATCAATAATTACAAACAATATAATTAATGAAAATAAATAGTCTTCTAGTAATTGATAAAATTAAAATAGGCTAGGTTTAGTTAAAGCCAACAGTCTCAAAATAGTTTAAATTTCTCTAATAAACACAAGAAATCCGCAACAAAATAAACTAAAAGAAATATCAAAAAGAAAAGTTGAAGTCCATCCCTAATTTTATATCACTAATTTTTGTGAAGGAGAAATTGAAGAGATATTTTAATTTTTTTGTTACGAATTTTATTTTTTTTAAAATAGTGAATTATAATGGTGAAACATATAAATCACTAATCAGTTAATAGAAATATTGATTAGTGATTTATTTACCATTTTCTGAAGAGTTATTTATTATTTTTTTTGTCAAGTATCCTAGTGGTTAGAATTCACATATTTTATAATATGAAGATGTGGGGTGTCAGGGGTTCGAACCCCTGCCTCTGCCAATTGAGGTAAGTGATGACAGTCGGTCATTCACTATTTTTAGAGTCATTTTAATTAAGTTTTTAGTTTATTTTTATTAGTTTAGCATTTAATTTAGAGTCATTTTGAATAAATTGTCATTTTTAATTTATTGAGTCAAGTAGTATGTTATGCTATTATTTTATTTAGTGGTCGTAGAATCAATGGAAGAAAATCTTGGTTGATTAAATTATGTCAATGGCCACGTTAAGCAAGTGTTTATTGTTGGTGGTGTGAATAAAACAAAAGGATGGTAAGAGGTAGAACTAAAAAAGATGGGCCCCAAGTTGTTGATAGACACGGAATGGAAGAAGAGTAGTGAGGTCCACTTGCGGCAATTGGAAAAGGAATAGCTTTTGGAGCAAGAAAAAGAGCAAATAGGTTACAAAGGTTATATAAGAAGCAGTCGCACAACACAGAAGATTATTTCACATTTTCGGCGAATCACGGTTTTGAAGATTAGGATTATTTTGGGGACCAGCTATAGCAGCAACACGAGAGATAGAAGAAGGACTTCTATGATTAAAGAAAACTTCGCGAGCGTAACATATCTGTTTGTAATTTCTTTTATTCATGTTGTTTAATTCTCTAATTATGAGTAGCTAATTTTCTTGTGGTTGAGACCTAGATGAATCTGATGTAGTTCTATGGAAACCTAATTTGTATTTGTATGAACTCCCTTGAATTTCAATGGAAGTCTAGTTTTAATTCATATTACCTTGTGTTTAATGTTGTTTGTATGTTTATTATATTGACTACTAGCACTAGCGTTTTTGAATATGCAACTGATCTTAGAACTTGAATGACCACTAGCCCTGACTTTTGACTCTGATCTAGGTAATAGGTTTAACCTAAGTAATTAAGCTAGAGATAGAAAATTATTAGGTTATGACTCATGGATTAACGGACTGTTAAAATCTCCAACGGTTTAGAATTCACTTAAGAGATTAAGGGGTTGTCACTTGCGAAGAGAATTCTAGGTCAAGAGATTGGGTAGAATTACTTTGTTAATTTGTCGTTAAACTAGATGAACATTGATTGAATAGGGGTACAAATTACCGTGGAAAAACATTGGATGATTCAAAGGTCTTGACCATATGTCTCTTTAATTTCCAGAACCAAACTTTTATCGTTTTTATAAATAGTTTATTTATAAAAACCAATCCAACTGCCTAGGGCAACTTTTGAATTTAATACATCCTTTATTCTAACACTTTTGCCGAGTAGAAATTGAAACAGTCCCTGTGGATACGAACTTATAAATTTTATTACTTCGATATATTTTTAGTACACTTGCTAAAAGTCTATCAATAGTATAGAAGTATAGATTATACCCTTAAATAATTTTGTTCTATATTGTTGTTGGTGTCATTAAAAAAAAGAATTTAGATTATATTTTTTTTGTTATATCATTGGTGTCATTGAAATAGATAATCATGGTTAGTTTGGTTTGTTATAACTTGAAATCAACAAACTTATATATTTTTAGTTTAATCAAAATCAAAATTTCATTAAAAAAACACCGTTAATAATTTTCAAAAATTAGTGCAATAAAAAGAACAGAAAGACGGACACGTGAGTGTCCGTCTTTTCGCTAGTATATATAAAGAAAGTATACCATTTTGGACTGACTTTTCCTCCTTCCAATTATACGCTTAATCAAATTTGACTATGAGAATGCTATTTTGTTGGTGTCATTCAAAAAGATAAAAATTTATATTATATTTGTTATATTTTATTGAAAGATATTATATATATTTTATTAAAAGATATTATATTTGTTATATTTTATTGAAAGATATTATATTTGTTATATTTTTTTTTTTTACAAATATTTTTATATTGTTTGTATCAAGGAAAAAGATAAATATAATTTGTTATAATATGAAAGTAAAAAATATCTATTATCTATACTTATAATTTAATCAAAATCAAATTAATTTTAATCAAAATTTAATAAAAACTACTATTCATAATTTATATGCATAAGCGTGATAAAAAGAGCGGATAGACGGGAACTTCGTGCCCACCTAAATGCTAGTTTATATAATATGGATTAAAGTGTAACTAGACCATCGACCCGTGCTAACGCACAAGTCATATCGAAGGTAATATTTGACGGTAATAGGTAACAAAATAGTTTAAATGAATGTCATGATTGTCATATAGTATTTCATAATATTAAGAAGCATAGACGTTGGTACTGTACCATAACATAATATTTTCATGACATCGTCCTTGGTACCGTAACGTAACATAATATGTTAAGTATAGCGAGACGGGTTAACATTTATAAATAAGAGATTATGTTAAGTATAGCGAGACGGGTTAACGGTTATTTCTTTCCAAAAAAATAGCATATAATTAGGAACATAATTTTATTTTACTTTAGATAAACATTAAATGCAAAAGTGTGGAGGGAAAAATTAGGTTGAAATTAGGTTAAGTACAGCGAGACGGGTTAACATTTATAAGTAAGAGAAGAGATTAAGTTAAATATATCGAGACGGGTTAACGGTTATTTCTTTCCAACAAAATAGCATATAATTAGGAACATAATTTTATTTTACTTTAGATAAACATTAAATGCAAAAGTGTGGAGGGAAAAATTAGGTTAAAATTAGGTTAAGTATAGTGAGACGGGTTAACATTTATAAGTAAGAGATATAGCGAGACGGGTTAACATTTATAAGTGAGAAAGTGTGGAGGGAAAAATAAGGTTAAGTATAGCGTCACATTGGTATCTTCACCATCTTCATCAGTGATCAATATCTTTAGTCCTTCTCTGGATGTAACTCTTGAAACAGTAACATACAACTGTCTGTGAGAAAATACAGGTGTTGGTAGATATACACCAACATGTTTAAGCGACTGCCCTTGACTTTTATTAATTGTCATTGCAAATGATACAGTCAAAGGAAATTGTCTTCGTTGAAACTTAAAGAGAATTCAGACATCTGAAGGTGATAGAGATAGCCTGGATACAAAAACCTGATTACCAACATTACTTCCGGAAATGACCCTCCCCTCAATGAGGTATCTTCCCATCCTAGTGATAACTAATCTGGTTCCATTGCATAATCCATATCGTGTACCTGTATGCTTCTTCTGTTGTCTGTGTAATTTACCACGATTTAAGTTTTTCTTTTTAGAGGAACACGGTTTAGGGTTTGCTATATATAGTCGAGTTTGCATGGAAATTAGGGTAGCCGAGTTTGTAATTTACCACGGTTTAGGGCTCTTTTTTTTTTATTTATAGAAAAACACAGTTTAGGGCCTACTATATATAGCCGAGTTTGCATGGAAATTAGGGTAGCCAAGTTTGCATAGAAATTAGGGTATTCTGTTTGTAAACATATTAAATAAGTGTACAACAACTTGTCAAAAAAATAAGTCTACATAAAGAATAGATATATACGAACGATGACACAACATGATAGGAATAAAAAGCTCATTAGTGAGGAGAAATATTAAGGATTGCTGCATTTTAGAGGAAATTTGTTAGGTTAAATTGGTGCGCTGCATTTTAGATGAGACTTGTTAGGTTAAGTTGCTGCTAACCTAATGCTGCATTTTAGAAGAAAATTATTAGGTTAAGTTGCTGCAGACCTAATAAAATTAATAAATAAGGATACATAACTAATTTTTAAGGGGGGTGTATATGTATTTATAAACACCTCATAATTTGTCAAAAAACAAAACTAATTTTTAATGGAGCGAATAATAATCCAAGTTTCTCCTAAGGGAAGGGAGTATAATTTTGTTTAGATTTTTACTTTTCAAAAAAGATGAGTGTATATTTTAACATAAAAAAGAATATAAGTGTAATTCAGTTTTGTCTTAGGGGAGAAAATATAATTTACTCTAATTTATTTTAGGGTTAATACCGCTTTTGGTCCCTGTAATATTAGCGAATTCCGATTTTAGTCCCTGTAAAAAAAATAATTTAGATTTTGTCCCTGTAATTTCAGATTCTTCCACTTTTGGTCCCTCATTTCACCACGTCAGCAGAATCTGCATACATGACACGTGAAATGAGGGATCAAAATTGGAGGAATATGAAATTATAGGGACCAAAAGTGGGAGGAATCAAAAATTACAGGGACGTAATTTATGTAGTTTCTGCTGACATGGTTAAATAAGGAACGAAAAGTGGAGAAATATGAAATTACAAGGACATAATCTAAATTTTTTATTTTACAAGGACTAAAACCAGAATTCACTAATATTACAGGGACCAAAAGCGGTATTAACCCTTTATTTTATAAATTAACATCCTATGGTTTCTCTTTCCTCAAATTAGGAAAAAGAGTTGTTAATAATAAACACTATTAACAATGATCCTTATCATGTGTAAGGTTTCCCTGGATAGAAAAATGAAAAATGACAACAATTAAATAATGTCATTAAGAAAAATTTGCGTTGGATGGAAATATATTAACCATATTCGGGAAAAAAAAATCTCAAATCAACTAACAAATATCAACCATATTCGGTAAGAAAAAAACTAAAATCAAATCACAAAATTAGGTCCCCTCAAAAAATAAAACACAAAATTTGGTATAATATAAGTCAGTATAATATTTTTACCAAAAAAAAGTATAATCTCCACACACAAAAAATCAGTGATTGAATGGATATAAATAATCGATACTTTTCCTGTTTTAGTTTCTTTCGGTCTTATCTTTGCACCACCTATCTTTATTCTTTTATAAAAAGCCGTCGAATAACATAACTTTGGCTAACAACTTTTCACTCAAATCTCTAGCAACAATGTTACATTTTTCATTTTTTACCATTATTTTATTTTACCTTTCTAACTTAAATGCTAATTCTCATGTTGTAAACAATGGGTTCAGTGTTGAACTCATCCACCGTGACTCTTTAAAATCACCATTCTATCAACCAAAAGAAACTAAATTCAAAAGAGTTTTCAATGCAGTGCGTCGTTCTATCAACCGTGTCAATTATTTCAACAAAAAACTTTTTCCTACAACAAACACACATGTATCAACTTTAATCCCAGATCATGGTGGATATTTAATGAGTTATTCAGTAGGTACCCCACCATTTAAGGTCTACGGTCTTATGGATACAGGTAGTAACTTAGTTTGGCTTCAATGCAAGCCTTGTGATATATGTTACAACCAAACCTCTCCTATATTTAATCCTTCAAAATCTTCAAGTTACAAAAACATTCACTGCTCAACTAAAATATGTAAGTCCGTGGAACATACCTCGTGTTCTTACAATGAAGATGCTTGTAAATATACTTATGGATACGGTGATGGATCAAAGTCACAAGGAGATCTTAGTGTGGAGACTCTAACATTAGAATCCACCTCCGGGTCTAGTGTCTCATTTCCAAAAATCCTGATAGGATGTGGACACAACAATAGTCTTTCGCTTAATGGCCAAACCTCCGGAGTAATTGGCTTTGGAAGTGGACCTATTTCCCTTATAAAACAATTAGAATCTTCAATTGATGGAAAATTCTCTTACTGTTTGATCCCTTTTTATGTTGACAATCCTATTGTGTCTAACTTTTCTAGCAAACTCAATTTTGGAGATGCTGCTATTGTTTCTGGTGATAACGTTGTTTCTACTCCTATAGTCAAACTAACCGGTATCAATAAAGGCTATTACTTCGTTACATTGGAAGCATTTAGTGTGGGAGATAAAAGAATAAATTTTGCAGGAGGGTTCAAATCCGAAGGAACAAATACTTCTTCTACACAGAACATCCTAATTGACTCTGGTGCAACAGTGACTGCTTTACCAAATGAATTTCACACTACACTAGAATCAGTTGTCGCAGAAGTTGTTAAACTGGAGCGTGTTGACGATCCTTCTCATTTTTTTAGCCTTTGCTACAATACCACAACAAAACAAACAAATTTTCCTGTAATTACGTCTCATTTTAGAAGCGCAGATGTTAAGTTAGATTCTAATGGAACCTTTGTTCCAATTGATGAGGGGATTGTGTGCTTTGCCTTCATTCCAGCTCCAAATGGATATGCCAGCTTTGGGAACTTGGTGCAACAGAACTTATTGGTTGGTTATGATCTAAAAAAAAACATTATCTCTTTCAAGCCTACTGATTGTACCAAGCACTGATTCAACGTAGACATTTGTTACCATAACACCAATGTAATACGGTAATATTTTAGCATGTTGTAGTATGGTTTCGTATTATTTAATTGAATAAGGTGTTTTTTGTTTTAAAAAACCAAAATAAATTAAAAAGCCAATGAAACATAATATGTGCCTAAGAAAAAATTTGAGAAATATATGTGAGTGAAATCTCCACATAACAACTCAACAAACAAGACAAAATCAAATGTAAGAATAACCCAACAAGAATAATTAGTCGACCAAAGGTTTAGATTAAAAAATAGATCCATTTTTTTTGTTTTGTTTGGGGTTCGAACCTAAACCTTGCATACCAACTGAGTTAAGTTCACGGGGACAAAATAGAACCATTCTTGTTTGCCTTTAACCAACACCAAATAATAATAATTTTAATTTTATAAGCATTTGTTCATACGGCAACTCCTTACTACCGAACGAGTGATTGTTTCTCTCTTTTCAAATTGTCATGCCCGACACACAAACTACTACATAGTCTGTATGTATCAAACTCGATCAGATAAAAATTGTTTCCACTAGAAATCAAACTCAATTTATCCATCCTTTTAAAAATGTTGGGAAATAGCTAAGATTATCTTATATTAACCAATAGAAAACAAATCATAATATTATGACTCCCTTTTGAAAAGAAAAAAAAGAGGAAACGAAAAGCATATAAAAAATATAGATAGTAATTGCAAGTAAGTGTTCTATGTCTTAATCATGATTTAGAAGAAAATTATAGGTTATGAGATTGAATATTAATATCCACTTTGAGTTGGATGGATCGGTAAAAAGATTGATTATGGTTTTTTTATTTTTGTGATTGACAAATATAAGAATTTGTTTTTATTAATTTAGTTTAAAATATGTGATTTGATATATATGTGAATTTCGATAATTATAGGATGGATGATTTGTGAAATTAGTAATTTCGTTGATTTAAAGTAAATTTTCATTGAATATGTTAATTAGGCATTTTACTATAAGTTTATTAGACAATTTAGCTGTGATTTCTCTATTGACATTTGGAGTGGTATCCAACATTGGTTGAATGCTTCTCGTGTTCTTTCTATTAATGCTTCAAATTAGTTCTCTTATTCGGCTTCGTGAAGAATTTAGAGGTACTCTTCATACGATTTGGTTAGCTTGCTCTTTGGGGATTTGAAATTGAAAAGAAATAAATATAATTTTTTTAGCATAAGACATCAACATCAGACAAGGTTATTGATCGAGCTAGGATTCAGATTTGGTGGTGGCTAAAAGTTAAGTCTCCAAACTTTATTTTGACTTAAATCATTTTCATTGTTTCGATGCTTCTTTTTTTAGATGAGCACCTTGTATGGTTTAGGTGTATTTTTTTCATCGTGTACTCATACTATTGTTTCCTTTCTATGCTTCACACATCTTGTGCTAGAATAGTTTTGTTTTTAATATTTTTGGCTTTTGAAAAGGAAAAGTGGATATTGAAGTGCTACATCGTTTAGAAAAGTGGAAATTGAACAATTTATAAGTGAGAGGATCCATAAATTCAATATCTTAAAGTAATTCTTTAAAGTGTGCATGGTGTCTCTTTCTTTAAGTCTGGTTACTTTGATCTCACTGTGGTTGATCCAAGAGCTCCCCTTGTGACAGAAAAACTCACGTATTACCTAATAAATTACTAAAGTTATTTAAGTTATTCTTGTTTTTATAATTTGGCACACAAGGACTTATTTTAAAACTTAGAGCGTATCATTTCAGATCCACATACACCACTCTTTTATGAAACATAAAGAGATTATATAGCACTATTCCATGTAGATTTGATTTGTTTATGAAACATATAATTCATGTATCATTTACGCTATATGTATTTTGTCGGTTAACACTCCAGTTTTTAAGTTAGGGGATCCTAGTAGTCTAGAGTTTGGCCGGAAAACAAGTAAAGTCTAGACAAAAATTGTTTCCACTAAAAATCAAACTCGATTTACCCATCCTTTTAAAAATGTTGGGAAATAGCTAAGATTATCTTATATTAATAATAGAAAACAAATGATAATATTATAACTCCCTCTTTTTTTAAAAAGAAAAAAGAAAGAAAAAAAAAAGAGGAAACGAAAAGCATATAAAAAATACAGATTGTAATCGCTAGTTACATCATTTGAGAAGAGACATGCAGCAGGAAAAAGATTCAAGAGAAATAATAATCAGCGGCTTTCATGGTGTTGATTTAACTTTGATTCAAGAGCTTGCTATCTTTTCTTCCTTGTGAGAACATTTGATTGTTTAGAGTGTGCTAGAAAGTAAAGTGTCTAAAGTAAGTGTTTTGATCATGATTTAGAATTTTTTTTAAAAGAATGATCATGATTTAGATGAAAATTATAGGTTATGAGATTGAATATTAATATTCACTTTGAGTTCGATGGATCGATAAAAAGATTGATTATGGTTTTTTTATTTTTGTGATTGATAAATATAAGAATTTGTTTTTATTAATTTTGTTTAAAATGTGTGATTTGATGTATATGTTTTTTTTTAAGGAAGATTTGATGTATATGTTAATTTCGATAATTATAGGATGGATGATTTGCGAAATTAATAATTTCGTTGATTTAAAGTAAATTTTCATTGAATATGTTGATTAAACATTTTATGCATTTTTATTATTTGTGAGGTTGTAGTGATTTTTTGGAATTGATAAATTTTGTGGTTTAAGGGTATGATAGTCAATGGTTTAAGGGTAAGAAAGATTACATAACATGCATGTCATGACATATAATTTTGTCATAGGTGACAAATGGAACAATTTACTATTGTGTCTAATAGGGTTTTGTTTATTATTTTGTGAATTAATACAATTTATAATTAATTTCATACAAATCATATATATTTCTTTCTTTTTATTTAGTTGATAACGATCTATGTAGCACAAACACTTATAAGTAACAGTGCGTTCTAGTGTCTGACACCATTTTTATCAAACTGATAAGTGTAATTGTTAAACTGGCAAACTGGCAATGTAGTCTCTGGTGTATGTAATAACAAATTGGAAGTTTCTAACTTATATGACATAATAATAATAATAATAATAATAATAATAATAATAATAATAATAATAATAATAATAATAATAATAATAATAATAATAGTAATAATAATTTTCATTGTTCCAATGCTTTTCTTTTTAGATGAGCACCTTGTATTGTTTAGGTGTTTTTTTCCCACCATGTACTCATACTATTGTTTCCTTTCTATTCTTCACACATCTTGTGCTAGAATAATTTTGTTTTTTTTAAATATTTGGCTTTTGAAAAGGAAAAGTGAAGATTGAAGTGCTACATCGTTTAGAAAAGTGGAGATTGAACAATTTATAAATGAGAGGACACATAAATTCATTGTCTTAAAGTAATTATTTAAAGTGTGACACCCTAAATCCCAAAATAATAATAATTATTATTTAATTAAAAATAGAGTTTGATTCGCAGCGGAAAGTGTCAAATAAAAACTTTTCTCATAATATAAGAATTCTTCCACAAGATTTAGGATATCACATTGACTCATAACAAACATAATTCAGATAATCACCTTCATTGTCTCACACAACTACACATATTCACCAGATACATATCATCATCAATTTTTATGCATATGGACTCGGTCCTAAAACCTATATGAATGTGGTATCACATCTATCATCACCAAGTTGCCACAGATATGTTACTGGACTTTTCATCACCAAATTGTCAGAGATGTGTTACTGGACTTTTTCATCACCAATTCATCACCATTTTTTCCTAGACTCAATTCTAGTATGCATGCATGGGGACCGATTCGTCAAGTAAATACACATCATTCACATCATCAATACACCACTTATTAATGCAAGACTCTCCCTAATTATGCACAACATCACGACAAAAACAATAACATCACCATAGTTAAATGTCACCACTTTCATCACCAAATATAAATATACATCAATATTATATCATCACCATAATTTAAATAATCATCACATTTATCGTCGCCATTTTCATCACCAAATATAAATATACATCACCATTATCATCACCATAATTTAAATAAACATCACCATCCTCATCATCCTTATAAAATGGACATCGTCATTTCTCATCCTATTTATTTATATACCTTTATATAAATTCAATCGTCATCACTCTTCGTCACAACCATAGGGTTCCTCATCACTACTCTCTATCAAGCTGATTATATCACCACATTATCTCCTTATTAAGCACGACTTGTTCCTACGTCAACATCCCTCTATTTTATTTTTATTATTCATTTTACGGACATGTTTTATTCTCTCGTTTATCCTAAGCTCTCTTGATACTTTATTATTATATCATACCATATTCCTCATTTGTAGTGTTTAAGATGTTTACTTCCCCATCAACATTCCTTATAATGTCTCCCCTCTATAGAACTAGGTTTTACCTCTCCCTCGTCATAAACTTTTTCATACATACTCTTCTCATTAACACGACTTTATATCTTATTATTTTGTCTCACATTCGTTGTCATCTATAACATCGACCAGTCCCCTAAACTTAACCTCACTCTGATTTTAAGTTATCATCTCACCTGATCATTACTTTCGACTTCAGCAATTTTTCCTCACTACAACTTCATTGTAATTTAGGGATTTATTCTCTCGATATCGGTCGTTATTATTATCGCCAAACATAACTATTGCCTCTTATCTTCTTTCCTATTCATCTTGCTCTTTCCTAATTGATCATCATATTATGCACGACCATTATCATTCTTATTATCTTTCATTACTTAATTCACAACTCCCTATCTTTCTTACTCTCATCATTTATGATCATCTAATTCGACTACACTCTATTCTTTTTTCATTTTTACACCTTATACGTTCCTATCTACATTCGTCTTAAGTTCTTTAATTACCTTGACTCTTTCACTCTCCAACTTAACAGTATTCCTAATTACAGCAACATTCATTATCATACTCTCATCATCATGGTCATCATAACATCACTTACAATGAAACTACTACACAGCCCCACATTTTAGATAATAATACCCTAGAGATGAAGAGGTTATCCCCTTACATCTTATCTCTCTCCTTGTTGGCCTAAGATACTCCTTAAGAGCGCCATCTATAACACAAGCTGGAACCATCACTATACCATCTATAACACAAACTGGAACCGTCACTACTTTGTCATCTAAAGAATATCATCAATGCTTATTCATCTCAAATCATCATCTCATACATCACACAATATCACATTTATATCAATCATTAAATAAGTCATCAATCTAAATAGTTGCAGCAAATCAAGCATGAACGCACACAAATTTATCCATGACTTCAAATGCCACATATTCACATAATTTAAATCAAGCAACACCTTAATAATGTTTCTAATTCCTCTTTAAACCTCCAACGTCTAAATTTACACATTAATTAATTATTCCTCAAAGGGCTACAACCGTCGCGGTGAGTCCCGAATGAACTTTGGGAAACACGGCTTTCCCGTTGATCTCATTTAATTTACAATCATGATCTCGAACTCTTCTCTCTCACCCCATACCTAGATTGAATCTTTCGCACAAAACCCATCATCAGCAACGAATCCAACGAGTTCTGCGTGACTGCGTCTCCTTCTCACCAGCATAGCGACTTATGAAACAAGTGAATCAATGTTGTAATCGGGTATCAGTCTCACTCTCATATATATTTATTTTGACACGGTAGCAAATAGATCCCCCTATACTTGATATACATTCATCAGGTGTCTCACGATCACAATTCTCCTCAATCAATACAGCGTTGTTTCTCTTATGTGAATTAGGCTTCTAGTGCTAAACTGATTCTTCACTGAATATACATATACCAGAGGTTTGAGTGTAGTAGGTTATTTGTTAAATAGGGTTTATCGTTCTGTGAGCGGCCGTATTTTCCACTTTTTTTTGTGTGCTTCCTAACCTTGTTTCTATCATAACCATGTCTCCTATTTATATGAGAATGCATGCTCTTAACTCCATAAAATGACCTAGTAACAAATTGTGTTGCGTCCACTTATTTTCGTTTTTTTTTCTTTCCATTTAAAACATATTTTTGATGTATGCCATTATATTCATATTATAATATATTTCATGACCAAAGTTATTTATTTATTTTTTTTTTAAAAGGCTAAAATGAATTATATTACCAAAAAAAGTGTCCTTCTAAGTACAAGATGTACAAAGAAATCGACACCAAAGACGAAACAATGTTTACATACGGAACCTGTACACTAAATTAAAAACACAGGAACAGAATAAACTCTAGCCTATGCCCAAGA
>Ga0315914_1002171_pt1 | contig 30060 bp, 11 predicted proteins | sample MpolenodulesMG_FD_203920 | JGI IMG/M metagenome (GOLD analysis project Ga0315914, IMG submission 203920) | Medicago polymorpha root nodule microbial communities from Los Angeles, California, United States - elongated nodules | ecosystem: Host-associated > Plants > Roots > Nodule | place: USA...
ATTTTCTTGATTTCTTTTAATCAATTAATTATATAGGCATGTGGTACTTAACTAACTAAATTATTCCTGCGATGAACTGCAGGCATATTCACAGGGTTCTCTTCTTCGGAAAATAGGTACTATTAAATTATACAATATACACACACAAATTCACATATCATTCTTTCAATTTTATTTGAAACTTGAAGTTTTGAGCTATGATAAAATTAAGTACATAGTAAAATATACACTCTTTCTGTTCCATAACAACAGTCACATACGTTAAAAAAAATGTTCTACAAAGAGCGTTATTTTCAGTTTTCAATGTAGTTTAATTGAATTTTTTTTCCCTAATTGTTCCATCTATCTAATTTATACTGATTGCATCACTCATAAGTATTAAGTTATTACAATATTTTCTTACTTTGTCTTTATAATAATAAAAATAGATAGAAGTTAATAGTTAAAATCAATATTATTTTTATCATTTTTTTAATAGGTGTAAAATAGTTGAGTGAGTAATGTACTAGCATAAATCAAACTAAATTTGGTCATATTTTGTATAATTGTCACTCATTTTTGTATTATTTTTAAACTTTAGGATAATTTTGTAAGCTGCAATCAATTATTGTCGTCCATAAGCTAGTTAGGGTGTCAAAATTATACTCCTACATCGATCATAAATATCCAATTAGTTTGATTTCCATTATAGTATCACACTTTTAAGTCGATTGGCTCTAGTATTTCTTATGTTTTGTTGAATGAAATGGTAGACTTTTCCTATTATATACATAAAAAATATACATGTACATGTAGCATGATGAATTGATTAAGAGGGATGCTATATGTCGCGAGACATATGCTACCGAATGCTTCACGAAAAGCTATTTTCAATTGCCATATGCCTTTTTTCTCTACGTTCATGTGTCGTTTATCACCTCGACAAAGATTGTGCCATAGAGCTTGTGGGACTTGTTGTAGAAGATGTAACTGTGTCCCACCTGGCACTGCTGGCAACCAAGAAAAGTGTCCTTGTTATACCAGCCAGGTACTACCCGTGGTGGCAAACCCAAGTGCCCTTAAAAACAAAAACTACCTTAATTGGAATTTAATTTGGACTTCCACATCGATCATAAATATCCAAACCGTTACCGTGCATGCATGACAATAAATAAATATTCCTTGGTCATTGTCAAAACAAAACAAAAAATCCTTTGGTCATTATGCTCTGAACCCACGTCATGGAAAATAAAATATTATTTCAATACCTGTTGAATTATCGAATGTTAATTTAAAAAGTTAATAATCTTATTTGTGTATTTTTGTGATCTCTTTCAATTGTTGTCTGTTGTATTATTTTTTTTTTGTGCTACCTATCATTTGTATTAATGAGAAATTCTTGTTTGACGTTGTTATTTTGAAATAGGAGTATTCAATGTTATTTTGCTTTTTAATTTGCCGATGATGAAACAAAATGAAAAATTGAACCCGTAAAGTCTCATTACTTTTCATCCGTTTATAGTTTTAATCAAGCCCAACAACTTAAATTTATTAACTCACAGACAATAACAAATTTTGTTTTGATTGAATAGTCTAAGGTACCGTTTGGCCAAGTTTTTTACAATCTAAAAGCTACTTTAAAACAAAGTTAAAATAAAGTTCCTTAAGAAAGAAGCTAAAGTTGTTTGGTTTCTTTATTTTTTTTTAGTTGTAAAGTTATTTTTAAGTTAAAAGTAGTTTGGCAAAATATTGTACAAAACTTTCAATTTATTATTTTTTTAGTGGTGTCCGGGGTTCGAACCCTGGACCTTGCATATATTTATGCATTGTCCCTATCAACTGGGTTAAACTCAAGAGAAGAAAACTTTGAATTTATTATGAATTAAAATAATAAATAAAAAAACGTTTAAAATATTTTTTGAAGGGAAAAAATGTTTAATATATAAAATATGAATTAAATGACGTTTATTTTGCAAATACTATATTTACTCAATGACGTTTATTTTGTGTAATATGAATATAAATTTGTATCATCATATAAATGACTTTTTTTTGTGGTGATCGGGGTTTGAACCGTCCCTACCAACCGAGCTAAGCTCACGAGGACATATAAATGACTTGTTAAATATTTGAATAGGAGAAATAATTTAAGGAGTCTTAAATAATAACATAAATAATATCAAAATAGTTGGTTTTTTCTTTTCCAATATACTCTATAACAAATTTCGTTACAAGAATACCATCGTGTCATTCAAAAAGATAAGAATTTATATTATATGATAATATATATGTTACATTGTTGGTGTCATTGAAAAAGATATGTTTAGTTTTTTTGAATAAGAAAAAGATATGCATAGTTTGTTACAATATAAAAGTGCAAAATATATATAAGTATAATTTTTTTAGGCATCTATACTTGTACTTTTAATTAAAATATATGCATTATGCAACACTAAAAATAAATTATACGCATTAGCGTAACCAAAAAACTGACAAACGGACATAAATTATTACTCTAAATACTAATGTGTGTGTATATATTTGTGAGGTTGAAGAAAGGAAATAAAAATATTTGGTATCATTAAATGGTAACGTGAATAAAAATATGGCTTAATTGGACTTTTGGTCCCCTAAGTAAATTCTTGTTTTCATTTTGGTCTCATAACTCGTAAAATTAACATTTTGGTCCCTTTGGTTTTGCTCCATCAGTCAAAAAGGTCCCCGGCTGTTAACTTTAACCCCAAATGTCTATGGTGGATCAACCTAAAGAGTAGTCCACCATATACTTCATTAATTTTTTAAATTTTAACTGTTTGATCTTTTTCTTTTAAAGGACAACTATTGGATTACGCATGTCTATTTTATCTTAACGTGAGTTATTAACATTTAATTAATTTTCCCTTTCTTCATCTTCTTCATCACTCTTGTTCATCATCTTCAACATAATCTTCATCAAGACCATCATTTATTCCAGATCTCTCCAAACCCACCCACCAAACCATTGTCCATTGGTTTCCATAACTTCCCCATCGTGAACTCCCAACACCACTGCAATTTCCAATATTTTATGATTTTGCCCTTGTAAAATGAAAATTCAAACGAGTTCACAACAAAACCAAACTCTCGATTCTTCATCCCAAACCCTCAATTCATCATCACAACCCATATAAACTATCTCCCTCATAAAATAGTTTTCCTCCCAATCCATCTTTCTCGAAAACCCTTTCTCACACACTCTCAATCTGTGATGTGAAATCAAACACTTACTCCCAAACCCATCTTAAATCAACTCTTCCCAAATTTTCGACCCACACTCCCAATTTGTGCCTCGTTTTTGCATTTTCTGTGCACAATTATGTTTGTACACAGTGAAACAACAACAACAACATGCTCTCGTTTTTGCATTCTCTGATTTCCTCACCTTTATTCAACAATTTCTGAAGTGGGTTTCAATTAGAATACTCATTAGGTACAAGATTTCCTCAATTCCCTTCCTATGAGGCGATAAGAGTTGTTTGGTGACTGGTGGCGCGGCTGTTTTGGCTCCTGTGATGTGTGTTTCGCTGCTATTTTGCACCTGTCATGCTGTTTACAGTATGAGATTTTGTTTTTCAGGCTTGCTGTTAGTTTTTCTGTCGCATACCAGTAGAGGTTTTTAGATTCTGGCTGTGTTTTGTTGGCTCCCACGTACGTACGTGTGGTGTTCCTTTTAAAAAGATTGTTCCTTTTACTTGTGTTTTTCTCGATTCGATTTCAGTTGTGGTCGATTTGGGTTGTTGTTTTTGTGTAGGAAGAATTGATGATTGTTCTTTTGGATCTGAGGAGGAAGAATTGATGATGGTGATGATGTTGTTGTTGTTTAATTGATTTGATGATGACGTTGTCGTTGAATTGATGATGATGTTGTTGTTGTTTAATCTGGAATTCTAAGAATTGTTGAAGGAAGAAGATGAAGGTTTCTGGAGAAAAAAATTATGACTTTTGTATGAATGTTTATGAATGTGTGATGTTGAAGATGATGAAAAGTGAAAAAAATTAGGTGTTGAAGGTTCACCGTTAAATACAATGGACATGCAATCAAATGGTTAAAATCTTAACAAAAATTTTAGACATTAAAAAACAAACGGCAGGGACCTTTTTGAGTAACGGGGCAAAACAAGAGGGACTCAATTGTTAATTTTACGAGTTATGAGACCAAAATGAAAACAAGAATTTAATTAGGGGACCAAAGGTCCAATTAAGCCTAAAAATATTTGTGAGGTTATGATGATTAAACGATATTAAAATTAAATATATAAGTGATAAAAAGATAATAAAATTACTTAAGAATAATAATAAAATTAAATGGAACCTCCTTAAAAAAATAAAAAAATAAAATATTGAAATATAATATTAAAAAATAAAAGAAAAGGTTCCGAGCGTGAGTTGAAGAGAGATGCTTGTGAAATAAATTGCCGAGAAATAGTTTTTTGAAGTAGCATTTAACAACTTTTAGTCAAAGCTCATTGCATTCAGTTTTATGCATTTTAAAAAAGTATCTTTTTTAGAAAGTACTTTATTGATATTGTGTTTGGTCTAGCTTCTCCTTAAAAATGTAGAGAAGCTGAAAAAAAAAGTAGGGTCAAACGGTACTTATCTACTTTGAAAGAAAGTTGTTTTTCTAACATAAAAAACTTCACAATGACACAAGTAAAATACTTAAATGCCCACAGCGGTAGTTAACTACCGTTGAAGAAACCGGCAACAGTTAACTACCGCTGACCCCACAATATTTTTATATATTCAAACACACAATATACCAAAATTCGAAAACATTATTTGTTAACTGCCTTTGTCATTGTATTTGCTACCAAATGTTGACAAGTTTCACTATAGATTTCTTGTGAGATTGCCACGTGTGAATACGATTCCATACATACTAATCTGTATATCAATTACCGGTGATCTGAGATGGATGGGACACGACACCATATCTAGTTAATGAAGGACTGATGCACTTCACTTCAGCAAGTTGGTAAAAGGATGAAAAAAAGCCAGCAATGGTAGTTAACTACCACTGAGGGTCAACGATAGTTAATTGTTGTCGGTTTCTTCAGTGGTAGTTAACTATCGCTGGAGACATTTAAGTATTTTACCTGTGTTATTGTGAAGTTTTTTATGTCAGTAAAGCAATTTTCACTTTAAAATGGTGTTCACTAAATAGAGAATAAGACCCCAATAAAGTTTCTCCCCAATGGGATACACAATAGGTACATGGTCTTAAAAGGTTAAGATCCTTCCATTGGAGATGGTCTAAGTGATAAAAAAGAGAAAAATGTTTTAAGTATCCTTGTCAAGTATTGGTGCATTCACCATTACTATCAATTAAGATGACAAGGACGTGAGGCAGGAGCAACAATAGGTTCTGGTGCGTAATTTGTAGAAAAGCGCATGTATGTGATTAAGGAAGAGGTGATTATGTCATACAGTCACCAAGTCACCTATTTTGATCATAAGGAAGGAATGACATAGGGATAATACAAGGTCGGCCTACATGTGATATTTGAGCAATGATATTTCAACAACTATTTTGATACAACTTTTGGGACAATCTTGTTGTTCTCTCTTCTCATTGATCAAAAACAATGGAGAGAGAAAAAGGAAGAGAAATAATAAGAAGATAATGTCAGTATGAGAGAGAGTTGTATAAAAGTTGTACAAAAATGGTTGTACAAATATCATTTCTCTATTTTTTTTACACACAAAAGAACCATTGGAGGCGGTAGCTACTATAGCACCATTGTGTTTTCAACTTTGAAACCTAGTTTTCTATCTCATCTTTTCAATATCTTCTTTTCATCAATTACCAAATATGACGAAACATTGGAAGAAGATAGCATTGTAGAGGTGAAACAAGATTTCATGGTTTCACCTTCTTCTCACACTCAATCAGCTCTGGCTTATTTACTAAAACCCATTGCAAACTTAATACTTAAGCCAACACTACCACCTTCTTCATTCTCCTCTTCTTACTTTTCTACTTCTTGTTTTGATCCCAAAATATGTTCCAATGGGTGGCACTACCCACCCACCAAATGGGTTAGGTGGGTTGATTATTAAGTCTTGTTTTTATCTGTTTATTTTATGTTTAGTTTAAATAAATTTAATCAAAGATTTTATTTCTTTAACTTTTCTGCTTGATTTTTGATTTTGCTAGTCATCGGGTAAGTTCCTCCAAGAATGTGAAGGAGGATCTAGAGTATAGAGCTGTTGTTTCTGAAGGTGTCGAGAATAAAGATCGTGATGTTGGTGTGATACTGAACCCCCCTTTGAAGGTAGTATTCTAATATTCTAAAAGTGTCTTGTTTGTTGTGCCATTCATGGTTTTGGGGTTTAGCATGTTGGTGTGATACTGTGGTTTTGGGGTTTACCTTAGCATGTTGGTGTGATACTGAACCCACTATAGGAAAAAAAATTTATGACCATTAGATTAAAAGGTGTACATGTTTTATCATGGATTCATGCTTACCAAAGCTTTTTCATGTAACATTAATGAACCCAAAAACACGCTGATTCTTGGCCTTTCTTGCAAGAACCCAAAAAATTAAGTTAAAAATAAACAGCAACATTTGCTCACGATAATGGTTTCAATTTTGTTTATCTATGAATCTTAATACCTAGTTTTTGTTGTGTTTTTTTAATGAAATAATTAGATGATGTTGTTGTTGATTGTGATTGTATCTTACGTTCCTGCTCTTGTAACAAAGAAAGTAAAACTACATCATTTGCTTGAGTTGAGTTTGATTGTATATTAAGTCCATGCTCTTATGATTCTTCTTATGTTGTTGTTGATTATGATTGTATTTTGCTCCTTTTTTACGAAATTAGCAATCTTAACATGATGATGACAAGTCAGATAGTGTGAAAAAATATAGTATTGAGAGGGTGATTTTGTAGTTTTTTTCTTAAGGAACCAAAATCGCAACTTTGGGAAAGTTAGGGGGTTAAAACTTCCAAAAAAAATATAGTATTGAGAGAGCATGATAACAATGTGTTATTCATTTAATCAAATGGTTGGATCCAACTTACCCATGGTGTGAAAGTTTTACACTTTCCCATCCCATGTGAAATGTCACCTATTATGTTTTGCATTTTATTTATCTTTTCTATCATTTATGTTATTTTTGTTTGTGGTTATGAAACACACTTTTCTACCAAACTCTCACCCGTTGTCATGGCCTTATTTAACTTCCTTCTAATTATTATTTTTGAGAAAAACTTCCTTCTAATTTAAACACTGTATTTTTTGTCTTTCGCAGCAATTGAGCGGTGGTACCAAATTTTCACAGGGTTTTTAACCCTGTCCAGAGGATGATGATTTCAGATCCTATTGTTGGACATCCTGCAGTTTTGTTTGATGCTGATCATATGCCCATATTTGTGGGTTATGATGGCAATGGCTACAAGTTCCTAGGTCTGAATGATCAAAGCATAGAAGAGCAACTATATCTTTTCACGAGGCCATTAATTGGCGTATTACAACTGGACCCTGGTTCCCCAACCAAGGAATGAAGCATCCATTCTAGCCGATGATAGACCTCGACATGGACAAGGTTATCTGAGATATCGACCACGAGTTATCAAATGCTAGTTGACTCTAGTTTCACAACTTCTCTTTTGGATAGATATATGAAACATTGTATTAAATGTTGTCATTTTGGGATGAGACAACTTAGGAGTTAGGAGTTTAGGCAATCATTTTGGATATTTGGTTTTAAGTAAACCATAATTCAGGTTTCATTTTGGATATTCAGATCAAATTCCATGATATCTTTTTTCTTCACTTCCTATTGCTTATCTTTTGACTTTGGTTTTAGAGTAAACTAGTTTAGTTGTTAGCCAAATACTAGGCTAAGTCGTTAGCTATTTTCAATTGTTGGGCAAGTATAATAGTGGCCAAATCTTTGCCATTAATCCACTATTAGACGAAGATTCAATGAAGTACAAGAGTAATAAAACATGCATAATATTTCTACTTGTTTGCAATACTACATTACAAGTTAAGGTATTCAACCTTTTGATTCATTTAACATTCATAATTTCTGATTTGTCATAAACTAATGACTCGTCCCCGATGAAGGTTTGTTTGATGGATCTACCAATATTCTGATTCCATTCCCAAATGAGTGTCATTTTAGTTCATACATTACAAGCACATTTTTTAAGAACATATCAAAGCATGATGTTATTCACACATTGATTCCTTGCAATGCTCCACAGTTTAGAAGCTTCATCCCTTCTTCACTCATCTCTTTAACTTCTGAAGGTGATAATATTCGTATACAGCGGACACACCCCACAAATTCCCTACACAAGATCACAACATTGTTACAAAAATTTTAATATATAAAAAGGGTCTTTTTTTTGTCTGAAAAAATATAACCAAAATAAGACTATTAAACCTAAGTGTCAAAGATCAAACATTACACGAAAGAAGGGTAAGAAACTTACTCCCAAGGATCATCTCCAACAAGCAGAACATCACTCTCGTAATCCACATATACTAATTTCCATCCGGAACCTTTTGTGTCATTCAGCAGACCGTCCAGTCCAAACATGCATTCAATTGAGCGGATCAACTCTTCATAGTTTTTGAAAGTAGTCACATCAATTGATCTTCCTACAGAACCTGCTTTCTGGACCTGTTACACACAATAAAATATCATCATGATATACAAGGTTGAAACAAGTTGGAAGAAACAATAACATTCATGCCAACATTACAGAAATAATGTTACCTTTGTGTAGGTTCGGATTGGTGCAGCTACTTGCTTCCAAGAGTTATTATTCTGCAGAAAACTACTTTCATCAAAATCAACATGGCTTGAAGAAGTACCACCAGAGTTGTCTCGCAGAGAAAAGGCGTGCGACTCAGCTAGACTAGCAGAGGTAATCTGAGACTGGCCATCCTGACTAGAACTTAAGTTGCCAACCATGCAATCTTGAGGGTGCTGAAAATCTTTATCCTTCATTGAGCAAAAGTCGTCAAAAATGGTGTTTGAAGTAGAAGGATCAACCATAGTGGTACTCACACTATTACTAGCATCAACATTGACACAAATTTCACTTTGGTTATTGCTTTCAGCTGAAAGATCCCTCAAGTTAAAATTCTTGACATATTGATCCCACACTTCTTGGTTCATTGAGGGTATAGAGGGATTCACTACTTGAGGCTGACAAGAAGAATACATCATCCATTCGTCAACGTCTAGCTGAGGAAGCATGCCGTTTACAATAGAAGAATCGGGTTGGACCATGTCAATCAGTTGAGGATGTGATATTGATGATTCTAACTGAGGCTGCTGCATAGTCCATGGACTAGTATGAGCGGGTAATGGATTTTGACTTTGGTTTTGGTTTTGATTATGATATGTTAATTGGTTCGCCGTATTCACCTTTTCAATGTTGTTGCAGCTTTCAAAAGAAGGGAAGTCAAACATATGATCAGGTAACACCTCTGATTCTAATTTCGAATTATCGGTTTTGGCCAAAGGCTGCAACTTTTCCAGTTGGTCACTTTTCAACAATGAATGCATGTTTAAGGTATTATTAGGTATGCTTTCTGTGCTTGAAAGGTGAACTTTCGGATTCTCTATTGCCTGTGTGAACTTCATATCTTGCAAGGGAACTCTTGTAGGAGCATAATCTTGTTGCATGATAGGTAAAAAGGCTCCATTGTTGTTGATCACCTGTGGTTTATAAAACATCTTCATCATGTTTTCTTGGTAGAGATTTGGCATTGAGTTTGAGATCTCCATTGTTCCTCCATTTTCAGGTACTTTAATAAAGGGTCTTCGTATCAAAGTTCCCCACTCATTTTCTGCATCACAGAACCAAAATAACTACTAGTGATCAAGTACAAGACATTTTGATAAGGAGGGAAGAGAGAACTAAGAAACTTACCCAAATATCCGGATTGCAATGGCCGTTTTAGGCTTGAAGTCAAAGAAGGAAAGATGAAAAGACTTTCTGGAGTCTCAATCTCCCAAACACTAACCCTATTTTGCTTATCTCCGCACCCTGGCTCATCCCATTCAGCCTGTTTATTTACAACGAAATTTAATTAATCCATCTTACTAAGATTAAGGCCCAAAATAGAGTATGTTTTATAGAAATATTAGATGAAACCATACAATTAGTCGTTAATGGTAGATCTTAATAACTGGGGTTACTAGAACTTAACCTACCTGAATATTTCGCCACTTAGAACCAGGCCACCTTAAAGGATCGACATCACTGATACCTACAATTGTACCCATATATCTGCAGAATAAGAAATATGTATCAACTATTCTTGTTAGTTCACGAGTTTGCACATATCACAGAAAACAGTTCAGAAGAATTCAGGAAATTACCTGCGCTTACCCGATTCCTCGGTCTCAAACATCATACCAAATCTCATGCCAGCTGACAGCTGAGTCCCATAAACAGATTTTCTGTATTTGGCCAGTGGAATAACAAAATCTGAAGGACATGCCCTACAAATAATACACTCAAGAAGAAATTAGTACCACAATTAGATTTAAAAATATTATATGTCAGGTGAGGTATTAACATATTTAGGTATACCTTGGATTGTAGAAAATCGTGAATGGACTTCGATTAGCAGCAGCATGAGCTGCAGCAGCAAGCACACCAATGTGCATGCTATCAGCAGAAAGTACGGATGATGGCAGTGTTGTCTGTTGACGATTAGCACGCCTTACACCCACTCGCAATTGCGACTTCTCATCCCTTGTAACAATAACACATCACACTTGGTATTAAATTATGGAAAGATGATTATTGGTCAGAATTTAAAATAAAATTGCTAATCTGAATTCCACAATTTTCCCAATATTGAAAACCATTACATTGCAATGTAACCATGGAGGAAAAACAGGTCTAATTAGAAAGATTATGCAGACTTTGTTCTGCACACTAGTTATTCTACCTATATTCAGATAATAACAGAGTTTCGTATCATGTTGAAGCTACTTGACAAAAATGAAGCAAACAAATTTTACCTGATAAAAAGAACAGAATCGCCTGCTCTAAGCCTTTTTGAGCCGACAAACAAACTCCAACCTGTTGTGAGAAGGTGTCTCTTCGGCTGACCTACATGAAAAATGTAGGAAAATACGTAAGGATCTAACCCAATCAGGCTCTTTTAAGACTAAATATTTTGAAGGTTAAGATAAAGAAAACATTGAAACTCAAACAATAATAACTTGCAGCCAAGAGGAAGTAAAAAGTTGCAGTTAAAATAATACAATATGTAATCCACGACCACAAACATTTATTCCTATTTATTTTACCAAACAAATAGACATGGTAGAACTATGAAACACACAGATATGAACACCACACATGGAACCGACACTGACAATAACTAGAAAACATGAAAAAATTGAATGTAACTACACGTGTCGGTGGCCGATTCTGACACATATCATACACTGGACATACCATTAATCTAAAGTGTATATGCTAGGTGCTACATAGATGCAGAAAACATCCTCACCTCGGTAAATATGTCGAAATGTCCATGTATTATCATGCAAATCTCGAACAACAAGTTCTTGAGTTGGGGGTTGAATTGTGTAATCCTAAAACCAAAACACACTAATCAAATGAGGGTTCTTGTACAGCCATAAAAGAAGGTTGCAACCACCTAGTGCAATATAGCCTTACCAATGGAGGAAATAGCTTTTCCGCAGCTCTGCGTGGAACCGAAAAGCCACCATGTGTGCTAGTATCACTTGCAGTTAAAGTTTTGCAGAAAAACTCAGTTGGATGTTTACTTTTGTTTAATCCAAACTCAGATACCGGAAACACTTCTTTTTCCTAACACAAATTAATGGAAAATAATACATCAAATATAATCATAGCCAATAACAACATTCAGATGTACAATAACAACAATGATAATTCTAGAACTACTTCATATAGCTTACAGAATTCAGTGGTTGGAGAGTCATTTGAGCATAGATTTCATCTGTCTCCTTGTCAGCCTATTATCAAAACAAACAATTTAAAGGGGTTATGATAATTTGAAGCTGAAATGAGTGATTAAGTAGAAATGCAACAATAAAAAGTGGTAAATCAAGAGAGAACACACTACTCACATGTAGTGTGACATTTTGTACTTGACACAACAACTGAGATGGAAGGCTAGGGTAGTTTGGAATCTGTGAGGTAGCTATTCTTCTAGTAGAAGCTGCAACCTTAAAAGGACAAAACACAGACAAAAATTCAACACATGTTTCAACCATTCAATAGAAACTAGAATCTTGCTAATTCTAACCAAAGAAACTTAATAGTACAATACTAACATAAGCAATGAATGATTAGCACTTAAAAATGTTAAAACATAAAAAAGAGATTCTTGAGTTTGAACGTTACCTGTTCACTATGTCCTTGAGGGAAGTAATAGACAAGACCCCCCACTTGAGGCAAAGACACAAGAGGGCCAGCACAAGCATGCCATAATTCTGAATTTAAAGTCTTTCTAACCCCTAAACAAAAATTAGCACAACCAAATATCAATCAAATCAAAATCTCTATTTCTACTAAGAAAACTATGAAACCATATAACATAAACATTGTAAAAATTAAGAAAAAGAGAAGGAAACATTAACTTACCACAATGTTCTTGCATTTCTTTGAGCAACTTCATTTCAGCAACAAGAGTTTGACCACCAACAACTCCTCCAACACTTTTAGCCTTTTCTTCTAAGGAAGCCATGTTCCACTTTCACAACACAACTATCTTAGTCTTCAATTCACAACATGCAACATCACCACCAAACACAATAAAGAGGAATAAACTTGAATATGATATTGTTCACCAAAAAAATAATCACCACCACCCCATTTAGTTGTATTGACTTGAGAGAGAAAAGTAGAAGAAACAAAAGGTTAGTACAAAACAAGGGTCCATTTTGATCATCATCATCATTAATATTCTTAAATTCTTAACATGAGAATCTCATTTTGTTGTTTGTCTAAGAAAAACAAAACAAACCAAGTAATGTGAAAAGGAGTGAACTAAGGAACAAAAACTGCTAAAAAAAGGTCAAAGTGCAAATCTTTTGACAAAAAGAAAAGTAGAAAAAATAAAAAACTTTCATTAGTTTGCATCAAAGCACGCGTATCAAAGCATAATGAGTGGTTTTTTTTTATATTTTTTGTTTCTAAATATAAAAAAGAAACCAACCTTTGAGTGAAACCACTCATCACATCACACTCTGAAACAGTGCTTCTTTCTTTGTTTTTTCTTTACAATTCTCAAAGCACTTTTTTCTATTCTCTCTCTCTTATTTCTCTTTGCTTGAAACAGCAAGAAGCAGTGTGCATGCTACTTCCAACAACTTCTAACCCTTGCAGCTTTATTATTTTATAAATATAAATATACTATAGTCTATAAAGAAAATGGTAGTACTGTACTATAGTATAGAATAATAATAGAGTATATTATAGTATTAATAAATTGAAATAGGGAAAGCAGAGCTATATACGATAAAGTAATGTAATGTCTATAAAGAAGTCAGAAACAGTACAATACTTACACGCTATCAAGTACTTGCAACTGCAACAAACATTATTATTTTATTATTCTCTAAATAAACACAAGTACACTTATTTTTCTGAACAAAAATATAATAGCAAGGGTAATTAATATACCATTGGGACCCCTATTTAGTATATGTATAACTTCTATTTAGTAAAAATTGTGAATAGATTATAAATTAGTTTATAATGGACGATCTTATTAAAGTATCGACGGTTTTGTTAACTGGTGCCCCAACACATTGATTAAGAAATTTATAAATAGAAATTTTGTCTTGAAAATATAAGATGTTACTTTTAACAAAAGGGTTTGTCTATCATGTGCAACATTGCATATGTTAAAGTTACTAAAAATAGTAAATTTTTATTGAAAATAAATAATTATTTATTAAAAAGTTATGTATTTATACAAAATATACAAGTTCCAATGCAAAGTTACTATTTAAAACTTCTTAACATATGCAAATTTGCACATGATAGAAAAACCCTTAACAAAATAATGATTACATTACTTATTGTGAAAATTTTCTTGTTTTGGATGTTTAACCAATACACCTGGAGGCACTGTTTAACATCCCCCAAATATTAAATTCACTTTAGTTGGCTTGGTGGTGATTTTGTAACATGTAACAGATGCGTTAACTAATTAAATTTGTAATTTAATTAATTGAAGTAACACAAAAATATAAAATGACGTAGAAAGATACGTTTGATTAATATATTTTTCTCCTTCAAAGAAAAATATATATATATTTTCAATTAAGGTTAGAAGGTTAAAATTGAGATAAAAAATGATAAGTTATAAGTTAATTGAATTAACCAGTAAAAACACGATATAAACAAGTAAAATTAGTTATAAACTCATGAAAAAGCAACATTACAAAACAAATCTTTTTTAAGCAAATGAGCTTATAAGACATAGGGTGTATATGATTTGATAAAAAATAAGGACAAATCGTGGCGATTTCAATTGTTTTTTATGATTGTAAAACTTTATATGGTGTACCTCTTTATTTATTTGAAACAATTGTCACTTTTGTTCCTGAATCATGATGAGTAATCATAAAATTGTCGAAAATTTAAAAATTATTTTTTACTGTGCACTTTGTTAAAATAATTTTTGGCGTTAGAAATATAGTCCTTCAATGCACATTATGCTTATGGGATCATGCTAATTTTGCTCCAACAGAAAAAATATATATATACAACATTAATGTTTTATACTCTCACCGGTCTCACATGCAAAAAATATTCTTTTTTTAAAGTTGATTCAATAAATAATGTATCTCGATTATAATATAAATCACATACATGTTTTATTAAATGAACTTAAAAAATGAATATTTTCTTATAATTAAAACCAGAGAGTACTATTTTGTAAAGTTATATTCAATGTTTTTTTTAAGAAACTAAATTGATCCACCAAAACAGACAACGAAAAGAATCAAATCAAATACGCTCCAAAATCTAAATCAACACCTTCAAATACTTCAACGATTTATATGTTATTGATTTTGCCGCATAATAGTTGAAAATTTAAAGTGCAGATTTATCAACTTGTGAAACAACATCCTAATTGGAGGGTGATGATGTTAGAAGACAATTTCTCAAATTTTAAAAATGAGTGACGTTATTTTTGGATTTACAAATCAAGAAATTAAAATCAGGACAAAAACTGCACTTTTAAGTCCATTTTGACTAAACTTTAAACCCAACTTTCATATGGATGTGATGAAATAATTAAGGGTCATATTAATTTGGTGTCCTTAGAGCACATATTAAGCATTATTTTCATTCTATTAATGATAAGAATTTAATAGAAAAAATTAATATTAAACATTTTTAATAATAAATTAACACAATTTTTAATACATAATTTCTATTAATGAAATTCTTAACGTATACCCTAAAGCACAAATTAACATTTCCCGATAGCTAATTATGAAAAATGATCATGCGAGTCAAAACAAAATAAATGAGAAATGATAATGATGCAGCCCTCCTGAAAATTGGCAGATATATGTGGCGAGTTGGTGAGACTACCATTAATGTCATAGTCAACAATTGGCAAATTGTTAGAGCATCACAATGTAAAATCGCATTGTTGAAATTTAAATGGATATATACATGATTTATTTGTATTTTGTTGTTTCATCCATCTTTAAATTATAGTCGTTTAAAGTTTATTCATAATTATTAAATAAATGATTAATTGCGTTAATTTTAATGGTAAAATTAATATCATTTACTAAAATATTTTTATTAATTGTAGTTAGTAAAGTAGTTAAATAAAATGAAATTCAATAAATAAGGATATAATAATTGAAAAGATAACAAATATTGCATTAATATTCTAAAGTGTCAATTAATTTGATAAAAAGAAAAAAAAATGCTAAAAAGATAATACGGTGGTGTTTAGAAATTCACTTTCTAGAATAAATAAGTAGCGTATCTTGATTTATTTATTTTCGGTAATAGAGTGTCTTGACTTTAAGTCCAGAATCTTATATATATAATACGATGTTTTACCAATTGAGTTATATTTACGAAAATTTTGTTTATAAATTCATTTTGTATTTTTGTATCAAGCAATACTGTTAATTTTTTTTACATAGAATTTATAAATTATTTTGACACTCGTTAAAAAAAGCCTCTAAAAAAAACTCTAAAATGCTTTTTTTTTTTTTGAAGGAAACCTCTAAAATGCTTATGCACCTATCAAAATTAACCTTTATTTTAACGGTGAATTAAATATTCTAAACATATGTGAAACTATTGAAAACAATAATATTATTATTTTCTTAAAAAGAATTATGATTATCATTTTTTGTCAAAAAATATATTTATTTAACAAAATTGAAAGTAGTAATATTGAAAAGTATATTTATTACGCCTGATGTTTCACCATTCATCACGCGTGCGGTACACGACAAGCAAATATGGTGAAAATCACTCACTTTGACACGTGTCGTTTTCTTGTATTTATAAGGCGCCGTTTTCCAGATTTTCATATCCCAAGTTCCCACCATTTTTTTATCAAAAAAAAACCCTACACTTTTTTGACCACCTTTTTAATTTTAAAATTATTACACATGTTATTATCTCCATTTTATCTACGGTATGTCTATTTCCTATAGATAGATATCATACGTCCTCCGTTTTAAAATATAATAAAAACTAACTTTTTCAGTTCATTTATTTAATAATGTATATGGTTTATAATATGTATTATATACATTATTTAATGAATAAACTTAAAAAGTCAATTTTGCTTATATTTAGAAACGGAAGGAGTATGTTATTATCTCCATTTAAACATTATTATCTCCATTTATAATTTTAAAGTTATTATTTAGGGATGTTCACGGTGCAGTTTAAATCAATTTTGAGACAAAATATAATCTAATCCAAAATAAAAATCTGAATCGATTTGATACAGATATATTGGTTTTTGGATATCTAAAATGCAATATATGAGTATTTTTTATTTACCTTTTTTTGAAGAATATTATATTTTGCAAAATATAATTTTTTATTAATATTAATATTACACAAACGGTGAAATAAAAAGTTTGATGCAAAATACATTAAAAAAGTTAAAATTACAGTATGAAAATTATCGATTATTTTTTAAATATATGAAGTAATAATAATATGGGTCTTGCAAAAATAATAGTTTCACATTGGAAACTACAATTTTCAAACTTTTGAAATGTTTGAATTCATCATTTTTCACCACTTTTCAACACAATATTTCTATTATTGTTCTCTTAACCAATGCCTCAATGACACACTTTAACATTTTCTTAATAATATAGATGAAATTAGCGCAATATATAAGATTAAAAACCATAAGCAACATAATAATGCAATATATAATACTAATAAAAGAATAAATAAGTATTATAATATTTATTCCCGTGAGCTTATCTCAGGTGGTAGGGATATTGCATATTATATGCAGGGGCCGGGGTTCGAACCCCGGACACCCCACTTTTCCACATTAAAATGTGTGAGCTCTAGCCACTAAGCTACTTGACCCCAAAAAAAAAAGTATTATAATATTTACTTTTGCATACAATTCGGTTCGATTTGATTCGGTTTTTGAAAAAGTGGTCCAAAATTCGATCCTAGCGGTTTTTTAGAAACAACATCCAAACACATCAAAAAATATTCGATTTTTTTACGATTTTTGGTTATTTTAAATCGATTTACGATTTTATTTTAGATTGATTTAGATTTGAACACCTCTATATCTTACAGATAGATTTGGTGTCAAATTTCAATTTCATCGTGCCATAATCTAGTTAGTAGAGAAAAAATCAGTTACGTACGTACTTTTTGTATGTGTTTACGTGACAATGACCTTATAACTTAATCACTAACCATTTTCCTTAAAAAGAATCAATAACCTATTTTAAGCTATGTGTGACTTGCGCGTGAAGGAATATGTTGATTAACTTGTAATTCAATTTGCCTAGTTGATAATTGAGATTTGTGAGCATGTTAATCGTTTACAGCAATCTTGACCACTAGGAGCTAATCCACATTATAGTCTTTGTATGAATGTTTATCTTTACCCTTTTTTATTATCCTATATGCTCAAAAGTTATTTTCTTCCATATATATTGGGGGAGTTACCTAGACTCATATACAACTTGATTTGATATCCCTTACCTTGTTTGGTTAATGGAAGCTAAATATAGAGAGATTCTACTATACTAAACTTTAGTTGAATTTAAATAAATGGTCATATTTGGCTTATTGGCTACCATTTTTTTGTTAGTGGATCATAGCACACAGGTCGTTTGTGAGTGATTATATATTTGCAATAATTATCGAATATAAGGAAATTTAATTTGTGGTGTGGAATTGACTTGTAAATTCTTTAAGTGTGTTTGAAATTCTTTCTTCCAAAAAAGAAAAGCGTGTGTTTGAAATTATGTAAGTTTAAAGAAGTAAGGTGATATTTTATGTGAAAAAAACCCTAATATATGTATACTACAAGTTTGAGTTTGATCGGGTTCAATCCAAACAAAAACAACAATCAACCAACTCAGGGCCGGACCTTGGGGGTGCAAATTGTTCAATGGAGGTGGGACTCTCCAAGGTATGGGCCTCAAAAAACAAATTATAGTCAAATAGTACTACTAAGTACTACCCCTAATAACAATGTTACTTTTGCAGTGAGTTGTCATGTCGTTACACTTGTATATCATTCTGAATCTATCATTAAAATAGTTTTTATGACAATCTATAATTATTGTTGGTTTGAAATTGTAACATCCAAGTCTCCACTTCACATTTAATTCCTCCTACATAATGGTATCAGACCATACCTCTCCCAGTACGGTGTGGTTCGGGGACGAACCAAGCGGAAGCTAGTGGGCATGTAACACCCACGACTGACGAGGGCGGGGAGTGGTCGCCGGTGCACAAGGCACAACAATGAGCGGCTCCCGACAACTTCTAGAGGAACCGAATCATATCGGAATGAGAGGGATCCTGAGGCCGTGTAGGTATGGGACTACATGGTTGAAGAAAGGCTTATAAGAATTGTTTAATACTACTTATATCAACAAGATGCATGTTCTTTTTGTTAGCCCATTACATAAGAACTCCACAGTTAAGCGTGCTTGACTTGGAGTAGTCTTATGATGGGTGACCTACTCGGAAGTTTCCCGGTAAACGTGTGAGTGAGGAAAAAACACGCTGAAAAGACTTGTGTTGGTTTGTAGGGTCAGTCGGCAATGCTTAAAGTCGTATGAGATGTTACACTACAACTCTCCGAGTAGGACAATATCATTTGCAAAAGGCATATACACATCTCAGTGATAGTTCTTGAAATTGTTCTGTAAATACATTCAAAACTAATGTAAAAAAATAAGGTCTTAATCTTGAGTATTGATCATGGGTACATTCCTATTATTATGGAAAAATCGCCGGTTGTCCCACACCCTGCATCCAAACACTAATCGAGTTCCTTCATTCATATTGATGATAGCTCCAATATAGGAAATCCTAACTCCTTTTTTTATCCTAGGGTTTTCCACCAAATCTCTCTCAAAACTTTACGATAGGTTTGCTTTGAATCAGCGTGAATTAAATGCAAGACTTTTTTATCTATCAAGTATCTCTCCATCCCACATTGTAGTATGTAGGTCGGATTGACTTGTATTCATAAACACCCTAATATATGTATACTACCATTTTCTGCCAAGTATAAACACATGTATGAATATTTCCATACAAAAGAAAACCTTACGTATCTATACTTTATTTTGAAAGAACATGTATAGTTGTACATGTACTATAGTATATAGTATTTGAACTTTAATATTTCCAGTTTCAGGATCATGATGATTGGTAGGATGTCATGCGTCCCAATCATGACTTATAATTTGTTGGAGCAACAAAAAGGGAGGTCAAACTTCATAATCGGTTGCCAAAGAAAAACTAGATAAAATGAACATAAACTTCATAGTAAGGCTTTCCAGGGTAATAATAATATCGCTACTTTTTCTTACTAAGGAGTAATTAGCAACTTATGATTCCTACTATATTTTACTCTTTAAGAAAAATACAAGTACTTCTACTATAAATTTCGTATTAATATAATGATAGTAAATAAATTTCGTATTATTTTTCACATTGTATTTATAAGTTTATCCCTATATCCTCATCAGTTATAAACTAGTTTATCAACTAACTATCTATTATTTTTTGTCAAACAAAATCTAATGGTACATTTTGTCTGCAAAAAGAACAAGTATTTGACAAATTAAGAGTATATGACAAACATCTGAATCATCAGGCTTAGGTATCTACTTCATTTTTTCCCAACAATTTTGCTTCATGGTGCTTGTTAGAGAGCTCAAGGACACATAAACATCCCACCTAGATCAATAGAAGCAGAAGGTGAAGCATTTGCTCCACCATATTGAAATCACCATGAATTTAACAATATCCTACCATGATTTTTCAAAAGTTACGCTTCCGTTCATTGTGATTCTACCAAACCAATAGTTGAATGAAACATCCATATGTAATATGGTGTGGGGGTTGAGTGGGAATATGGAATTGGCTAAGGAGGGGGTCCATTGTGCTCTTTACTTATTGCACGCAGTCCAAAACATAAAGTGAATGAATAATGTGATAGAACCTCAACCTAAAAAGAACAAAGGGTGGCGTGGTCTGAGATGAAGAATTGAAGCAGTGTACAATGTTGGTATTTAAGGGGACATTACCCTCTGAACCTTTTCATCACACCTATCTTCATTTTGTCTTCCATAATTCTTACGCACCCCAACAACAAGTAACAACACATAATAATAATCATAATAATACTAGGGTTTGTCTAAATGTGCAATATTGCACATGTTAAAGTAACTAAAAGTAGTATCTTTTTATTGAAAACCAACAATTATTGATTAAAAGTTACATGTTTAATATAAAAAACACAAGTTCCAAGTCAAAATTACTACTTTAAACTTCTTAATATGTGCAAATTTGCACATGATAGAAAAACCCATAATACTATTATCACTATTTATTGTTTAGTTATTATATTCCGAATAATTCTTGGGTAGACACAAGAATTTGGACCCTCTATTTGGTCACACACACAAAAAAGTGGACATGCTATAATCATTTAAAAATTAATTATTATTTAATTGTTATTTTTTCTACTTTTTTCTTTTTTTATATGTGTGACCAAATAGAGAGTCAAAATCCTTACGTCCACCCCAAGAGTTTCTCTTATATTCCCTCTTTTTTCTATAGTTTTTTTTCACAAATAGGATCAACCTATAAATGCCTCTAATGGAGTTTAAAAATGGCTTTACGGTGAAAAGGAAGGAAAAAGATAACTTTGCCCATCCTTTAATTATTTCGGTTTGGTCCCCTAAATATCCATTCGTCGTCCATCATTGATTTGTCTCAACCCTCAAGTTGCATACTCCTTTTCTTAATTGATTATAGATTATTTTTTTAGTATTTGGACAAAGAATTTTCAATTTGTTTTGTCTGAACCGAATACACAATTTTATTTATACAAAAAATTTGGATTTAAACGTAAGCATACAATTGATGTATTGGATTAGTGTATGATTGATTTTTCGGTGATAAAAATGATTTTGAATGAATTAATTTTGTAAAATTTATTTTTGATTAAAAGTGAGTTGAAGAATAAATTTGTGTGTAAAAATAAATTCTCAAATCTAAATCTACAAATCATAACTTCAAATAAAATTAATTCTAAAGGCAAAATCAATTCTACTTGAAATCAACCGGGCATGTTAAAATCAATTATACACTTATATAATCAATTTTACCCCCTTCTAGAAGTAGAACCAAAACCCGCTTAGTGCGCGTTTGGTTTGACTTTTCAAAACATCAAATGTGCATTTACCTTTCCAAACTCAATTTCAATGCCAAACTCACCACATATAATGAAGATACCATGAAAATTTTAGAGGTCAAACACATGTATAGGTCACCTCCCTCAATGTTGACCACCATGTTTTCTGAAGCTCCCCTTGTGGCTGAAGTTTACATCATTATCAGGTAGATTAAATAGTTCCCTGAAGAGATATCTCGTGGTAGAGATGGTTTGCGAGCCCAACACCAATTAGAGAAATTGTTTGGAGAAGGTTCAAGTTTGGCAAGAGATCTTTCATGTGTTATCACGTTAGTAGTTAACCATTGGCTAGGAGGAATATGCCCCTTGAGTTTGGAAGAGTGTGTAGCTTCTGCGCCCTTAACATCATTGTCAAAGCTTGATGGTGGAATACACCCTGTTGCAGTAGGTACAATTTGGAGACGTCTGATATCCAAAGTTGCGATGAAAGAATTTTGTGAGAATATGACTAAATATCTCAATGACTTTCAGTTTGATGTTGGGGTTTCAAGTGGGGCAAAAACCATTTTGCACAGTGCCAACAAGGAGTTAAACCATTAACATGGAGATGATTCCTTGACTATGTTCATAGTAGATTTTTTGATAGCTTTCAACTTGGTAGACAAGTCGGCACTGTTGCGTGAGGTGAGATTGAGATGCCCATCCATTTCTCTATGGGTTGAGTTTCTTTATGGACAAGCAATGAGATTATACCTTAGTCATTGACATATTAAGTCTGCCACTAGAGTACAACAAGGCGACTTATTGAAAATTCTTCTTTTTTCTTTTGTGTTACACCATCTTATTCATTAAATCAGAGATAGTTGCAAGCTTCTTCTTCATGTTTGATATCTTAATGATGAGACTCTTCTAGGAGATTCAGAGGAGTTGGCAAAATCTCTAGACATCATTTGAGATTCGATGTCATAATTGGACATTTGATTGAATATTCGTAAGATTGGGATCTTTTGACCTTCGTGTGATGGTAAAAAGCGTCGTGGGGGCTTTTCTTCCCTTCGAATATTGGGAGGCCGACATTGAGGGTGAAATTGCTTGAAGGGGCTGTTAGCCGAGATAAAGGTTTTATTGAGGGGTTAGCCATGAAATGGCTCCTCAAATAATACACATCCTTCCACGGTTACGAGATCATCAAAATAAGCTTCTTCTACTTTGATCATGCATGTGTATCACTAAATTTTTCTTTGGCCTAAGGACGTGTCAACCAATTCACATAGAGGAGGCGACCATGTTATTTGAAAAAGAGTTGCATGGAGCACTCAAGGACGTTGTGGTTGGTGGAGGTTCTTTCTTTGGGGACCTTCAATGAAGGTTGACTTCTTTACCTATTAGGCTTGAGGGGTTTAGGGTTGTACTCAAAAGTAGAGGCTTCCTCATATGCTTTTGTGGCTTGAGGGAACAATCTTGGGTGCTACAAGATCATATTTTTAGAGACAGTGAGATAGGTGGTACGATTTCAGATTTTGCCTTTAGTAGTTTTACTTGAAAGGACACTGTCTCTTTTAAGACAACATATTTTAGCGAGTGCCCTTTTTAGTAAAAGTGTTCTAAATATGGAAGTTAAGTTTGACATTACCACTAGACAAAAGATAGTTTAAGGGTGTTTGAAAGCATCACATGCTCATGATTTTCTTATAGTTATCATTATTGATGGATTAGGTCAGAATATGTCACTTGTGGAGTATTGTACTATCCTTAGATATCGCCTTATGATTCCATTATTTTCTATTGATAAGGTGTGTCATGTTTGTCTTAAGGTGTGCATGGATACTTTTAGGGAGCATGCAGTTCATAATTATAAGGAGCTTATCGGCTTTAAGTACACACATGGTTTTACTCGGGATGTCCTTTTTGATATATTCAGGCAGGTGGAAGTATCTGTGAAGAGGGAGACACCTGTAAACTTTCTGACTGACTCACTAGACAGAAGATCGACACTTAGGCATGAAGATCTTATGGCGTGCGTCGTGTTCAGATCTACTGAATATCTGTCATTGTTCAAATATACAACATAAGAAATGAAAAACAATCAATGAAGAATTCATCCAAACATTTCATCGAACACTTGGAGTTCCAAATATACATACTTGGTTCATTGGGCTATTTGAAGTTTTAAACTATCATATTCAACTTAAACCTAGTCTACGAAGCATTCATAATGCAAACATTCAAACATTTAATCATTTACTACAAAAAAATCTAAACTAACATAAACCGTAAACACTAAAATATTATCAATTTAAGAGAAAAAATATATCTTTTAAACATAAAATTTTAATGTTAAGGGATTGTGAAAACTTCCTTGTTATTGGAGTAGTGGATTATTTGAATTTGAAGAAATTCGATGTTTGTTGATTTGAGTTATAGAGATAAATGTTTCTGTTTTGAATTTAATGGGACAAACAGAGGTTGCTTGATGTATTAAAACAAGAGTAAATAAGCAATTATCTCCCCGAAATTGCAAGTTTCGTCAATTACCCCCCAGAAATTAACAAAACTTCAATTACCCCCTAAAATTGCACAACGTTAATCAATTTACATCATCTGTCAAATTCTTCTGTTAGTCAACATGACGTTTTGCAAATACCCCCTCCTAAAGTTTTGCACTTATGTGCAAAATGCCCCCTGAACTTGAAAATTCTTCCTAGTTGTTGCCATGCAAATATAACATCTCTCTACTTAGAAAAGTGAGGCACATCATAGACGTAAATATGCGAGTCTTTCTGAACCTAGTACTTGACACAATAAACATGCATATTGTAAGTTTGGTGTAGATTTAAACAAACTGTGATTCAAGTTCATATTTAAATTCAAATCTAATAACTATATGTTTTTTGACTATTGAATCAAAGATGAACTTTAAATTGCTACAGTCCCATCAGCGGCCAACACTCCGAGAGAGATCCATTCGAGGTTAAAGATGTTTTCGCAATAATTAACTTTGTCTCTGCAATTGCTTTTCTCTCATCGATTTTCTTAACAAGGGATTTGTTGTGAACTTTGTTTTGGTGCAGTAAGTGTATTCAAGAAATATTGTGGAGGTGGTTAATAGCTAAAATTTCTCTCCCAAATTTTCCAGTTTAGAGAAATTGGCTACAAAAAAGATTTACTTAAGATTTTCAAGAATAATTCAATTCCAGAAAAAATTTCTCTACAGGAAATATTGTGAGGTGAAGTTGAAATATTTGTAAAAGTTAAACAACAAAAAGATAAAATTGACATTTTTAATGATTTGCAGGGGTAAAGGATTAATTGTAGGGATGCATGGTATAATTTCCCTCAAAACAATATTTACTGGGCTAAGCCCATATATGTTGTAAAGCCCTATGGATCCATCATTCATCATAGATGGTTTCTTTTCCTACTCTATTACTTTCTTGTACACCCTATGTATTTTGGATTATATAATCTAAAAAGCGTAAAAACACGTTAAAAAATATCCTCCAACATCCTCCACTCTTTTCGGATTTCATAATCCGAAGTAGATTTGGAGGTTGGGAAAAAAAATTCATTTCTTGAGAATCATCTACAAAGGTTTTAGGCCATCCAGCTCTTTTGCTTTTTAACGTGGGTTAGCTCTTATTTAAAAGCAAGGCCATTTGGCGTTCCTAGACCAAAATAAAAAGAAGAAATGGAAACATTGACATTCCAGTCGGTTAATTATTCTGATAGGTATACCCCATATTTCATGGCTATACCATTTTTTTTTAGAGGGAGGCTATACCATTTTTATATTTTAAAAATTGATCTATTTACATTGTATATTTAATAAATATATACATGATTTGTATACCGTAGAGATATTAATTTATATTCAATTAAGAGATAATTTATCAATTACAAATTTACAACAATCACTTGGAAAATGCACATAAAACATACTTCTGAGATGATTTCATGACCAATTTTCGAAGTTTGTTCAAATGTAAACCTTCAATGAAGTAGCTTCTTGAGATCAATTGGAATGAAGTCGTGCCAGGTATACTAGGTAGATGATATAACATCTTAAAATTGTTGTAAAAATCAACCACAACCAAAATTTAGGTTGAGTCACTGATTATATGTCACTCTCTTTACGATGTTTCGCAACATTTATAAATTTTGAACAACTTCGAGCCTTTTCGTCCTTATGATAAAACTATACACCGAACATTAAACAAGACAACTCTCATCATTGGAGTGAACAAAACAAACCAACATCCAAAAAAAAACATACAATACTACTCGTAATTCTTTTTTTTAAAGAAATACTACTCGTAATTCTTAAAAAACCATAGAAAACTCAATTTTTAGCAAAGCTATCTCACCCTGATTTTTTTTCACGGTCCTACCATTTTTACAACTCAATTGCAACATTAACTATAATATGAATATGAAAAGTTCAAAAGTTTCCAATGGAGGTTGAATCTTACGAAAGGGACTATCTAAACTCCCAAAATACGGTGAAGTGAAGTTTAAATCTCAAAGTGTCAAATGGATAAAATTTTGTTGATGTGTCAAATACGAGTTAAGAATCATACATTAAATTAAATAGAAAAATAGATTATTATTTTTTTGAAGGATAGAAAAGTAGATCTTTAGAGACATATCAATGAGAAGATTTGTACAACCAATGTCTTAATATTTTTGGCAAGAGTAGTGATATTTTGACATCTATTTTGGTACAACCTTTGAGACAACATTGTTGTTCTCTCTTTTTATTGGTCAAGAACAATAGAGGAAGAAAACGGAAGAGAGAGAATAAAAACATAATATGAGTATGAGAGAGAAAGTTGTACAAAAGTTATACAAAAATGGTTGTATAAATATCATTTCTCTTTTTGTAAATATTGTGGTGTCCAAAATGCTCTTATCCAAATGCCCAAACAATTTTATCAAAGTCCTGGTGCAACGAAGGAGTTGATGTGGTTCTCAGTTGATCAAAGATCCAAAAATTCTCATATTTTAGGGAGAGAATGTTGATGTATCATATGTGATTTAATAGTCTCACATTAAATAAAAGAGTAGATGTTGGACAACATATAAGTGAGGGGCACATATATCCCATTACTTACAATTTTTGATGAAGATGTGATATCCAAACACATTTATGTGGTTTGTCTGAGTCCAATATGATGATCCACCTCAATATTTAAAGGCATTCAATCATCGTTTCTTGTATATATAGAAAGTTAAACAACCATTAAAATTTCTTATAAATAACATGTTGAAAAAAAAAACACATTTACAGATATCTTATTCTTTTATTATTGAATTTAATAAAATCATTCAACAGTTTACTCTAATCACATATAGCTAAATTTGCAAGTATAAACCAATAAATGAAGCACACAGTTTTTCTTAATTTTTTAACAAAATGAACGACTCAACCCACAATTATGTAAGTGTTTTTGGACTGTGTTCATCCCCCCCAAACGTAAGTTGTTGTTTGTTTGAGCTACTAAATAATTTGATCTGACTAACCATAAGTTGGATTTGGTATTATAGTACTGTGCCATATCTTGATAAATGCAAAACCCACCCAGGTGATCAGATTTTAATAAAATCTAATTTGTTTGTCAATCATTTTACATAAAGATTTGGGATATCATGAGATTGCCTTATAATTTCATGAGCATCTTCACCTATATCTATCATTGCCCTTCAGATGTGGTTATCTTTTTCTTTAGGCACCTCATGTGTATCACTTTTATCGTCTATGAAACATCTATCAAACACACCTCATTACACCCACAAATATTTTTTAGTTATAAATTTAATATTTTCTTCACGCACAATAATAGAGATTAATCCTTCAAACTATATAGAACATAATGGACGACAAAATTCATCCAAAACAATTTTAACATTGTTGCATTCTTATGATAAAAATTGAACTCATAATCTCTAGTTAAGTTGAAAGAGATTCAATCATCTCATTCAAATGATCTTTCAAACTATACCTCAATTATCAGAAAACATATAAAATTTATTAGTTTTTGTAAATCATATATTATACTATTATGTAAATAAGTTATTATATGTAGTTTAACTTATGTATTGATACTAAAATAAGTTATATATTTATATAAGAGTTAGAATTAAAAAATGGGGTGTTTGGTGAATTATTCTCATGTTGTATTGTTGTATCCAGCCCCCCATGTGAGGCTTTCTTGTTTAATACACAAAACCATAAGAATGACAAAAGTCTCTTCCGTAGAATCCGGCATTGGAACATGACTTATGTATGTACTAGAACTAGAAAGAGCTTTTTTCTTTTAAGTTTTTTGACTCAAACTATAACCAGAAAGAGCACATTCAGCATCAACCACTAATTTCCCCTCATCATTCCTCATCTGCTAGCTATTTCCCAACACTTGTAATGCCAAAAACATTGTCAAATCTGAATTTATTTTTCTCACTTGTCAATGTTGCCATTCAATTTCGATTGGCTACATTTGGGAGTTCAATTCCAATTGCAATTTGCATTATTCCTAATTAGTCTCAAGCAGGGCAGTTCCAATAAAATTGGAGGCTCGGCTCTAATATTAAAAATGACCCTTAATAAAAATAATTAATGATAATTTAAACAATTGCAAATTAACAATATGCATTATTTTGATTTTAATTTGTTTTGTTGAATTTTTGTTGTTGATAGATGTGTGAGTTCAGCCTAACTTGTCCATTTACTCTTTATTTTTGTCAAATAATAAGTGTTTGATTTAGACCTACATAACAAAAAAGAAAATATTATCCTACATCCCAACAATTATACTCATACACCTACAATTAATTGAGGCCCCCATAAATTGGAGGCTCGGCTCCGTAGAGCTCCTTGCGCATGCCAAGGAACGGCTCTGGTCTCAAGTAGATCCCATCTAGAAAAGAAACTAGATATACTAGTATATTATTATCCACGATTGTGTACGTATAAATTAGAAGAGTTCCATATTAGATAATAAAAGTTGATGTTGGCGGAGCGAGACAAAAAAGTTTGGGGTGACCACCATAAAAATAAACTAAAATATATAAATCATATAGCATACAACACATTTAAGTGGTAATAAACCAAAAATCGATCATTTAAAATTTAAACTACATAATATATAAAGTCGATCATTAAATACTTAAAGTGACACTTTACGCTTTCCGAGTGACTTGAAATCATCGATAATTGACTTGGAACTAATACATGCACTAATTTTCCTTTCAATATAAATTGACATGCTATCTCCTAGAAACCCATATCCCATCTTGTTTCTCAACTTAGACTTGATAATTTTCATTGCTAAAAAAAATCTTTCAATTGTGCCTGCAAAAACTGGAAGAGTCATAGTAAGACGCAACAACCTATCAATTAAGAAGTATTTTTTGGTTTGTCCATTGGTAGCCAAACATGAGCATAATTCTTGAATAGTTGATAAATTCTTTAAAGTTGATGATTGATGAGCATTAAAAAGGAAATGTCGAAGATGAAATGGAAAATTAATCTTCTATTGATCACTAAAATACATGGGATAATATATTTCAACAAGAGTACATATAGAGTCAATGTCAAAAGCTTTATATCTATCCTCAGGTGACAAAGCAAAACCTAGAGTCAACAAATTTATTGTTTGCTCACTAATCTGCTATTCAGAAGAAAGGGGAAGAGGAAATGAAATGAAATCTGTAATTTTCATATTAATTGAAAGGATTATAGTAATATCCTAGGTATAATTTTTTTTTAATTTTTAAGATGGGGTGGCCGTGGCTCTCCCTTGCCAATCCCTGGTTCCGCCACTGATGTTAAATGAGATGACTTATAAACTCATTTTCATTACAATTTTGAGCTTAAGATATGGTTTCCACTTTCCAATTAATTTGTGTGCTTCTCTTGGTTCAAAATATATCTTATGTAAATTTGCGATTCTAATCCAAAATATTTATGTTTATTTTTAACAGACAAAATATTAAGGATTGCATATAGGTAAGTTTAATATTTACTTTATTAAATCAAGGCTTAAATAGGCAAATCGTCCCTGTAATTTCGCGCATTTTTGCAAATCGTCCCTGTATCTTCTTTTTTTTCAAAACTCTCCTTGTAAGCTTCTGAC
>Ga0315914_1002172_pt1 | contig 30055 bp, 19 predicted proteins | sample MpolenodulesMG_FD_203920 | JGI IMG/M metagenome (GOLD analysis project Ga0315914, IMG submission 203920) | Medicago polymorpha root nodule microbial communities from Los Angeles, California, United States - elongated nodules | ecosystem: Host-associated > Plants > Roots > Nodule | place: USA...
ATTATTTCTCTCGTTTCAATTCTTCATTTTTCTGTTAGTTATTCATCTTGCTCAAAACAGCTTATTTTTAATAAGCACTTTCGCTGCGCATAGAACAGAATGATTGTTCTAACATGTTTGAGTTCAAAAAAGTTAATCATTGTTCATTTACACCCATATATATCATTTTGCAAAACCAAAAAACAAAATGGGAAATTTTTTTAGTATGTGATTCGGAGTTTCAATTTTTTGTTGGCTTTCCTCTGTATTGAGTTCAATGAACGGTATTCATTATTCATTTTCAACCAAATATAGCAGTATGAAAAGAAAAAAAAAAGGGAAAAATATTATTAATTTGTTATTCAAGTTTCAATTGTTGTTTTTTTTTGTTTCCTCTACTTTGAGTTGAACGAAATATTTAGCATTTTTCATGTATGCATCGTATTGACATAGTAATAATAATGATGATTTAATAAACAACCCTGTTTATTAATAATATGTTTTCTCATCAATGATTATGATCGTAAAGGTAGGGGAAAGGGTATTTGCAGTGACCATGACTCAGTTTCAGCAAACAGCAGCAAGAGCAGTAGCAGCAGTTATATCATCATGATTCCTCATGTTGTTGAAGAATCATCTGACCGAAGAAGACAGTCGAGGTCACGTAAGCGCTGGAGAAGGATGATTCGTCCTGCAGATGCAGATGATACTGAAATATGTGGGATCTGTTTGGATGATTTGCAAAAAAAAGGAAAATGAAAAGAGACTTGGATTTGTTAAGAGATGTGGTCATAGGTTTCATTTGGAATGCATTCACGATTGGCGACGCAAACATCACGGTTCACCTTAATATGGATGGGACAAAAAACTTGTCCCAATTGTCGCAAGCTATCGTACACTATCATTCCTTGTCCGTCATGGTTCGATACACAAGAAGAGAAAGTTGTAAAGATTTAGCACTATAACTTCTGGAGATTTGTCAGCAGAATGAAACAAATTTTATTTTAAAGAATATATGATAACAATGAATAGGCACATGCATGAGAACATAGTTGGATTCATGGGTATTCGCTCCAACTTTGATGGGAAATTATGCTCCAACTTTGATAGTTGAATTGGTATTTGAAGTAGTCAACATTGTCATGAGAACTTACCATACTACAAGAAGGAAGACAATCAAAGACACTATTAAATATCATTTATGGTGCGAGGTTTTTGAATAGTTCGGTGTGAGCGAACTTATATAGAAACCAGAATGAGTTGTAAATAGGAATGAGAATAGGTCAGATTGCCTTTTAGGGATTTAGTAAAAAAAATCCTTGTGTGATTTTTTTCACCTTTTCTTTTTATCTTTTATCTTTTTTACAAGTGTTTTCAGACTTATTACTATGATAAAAGGTAAATCATCCAAGAGAATTTCATACAATATTATGCATGTAGTAATGTATACATCTTGTGCCAAGGATTTTTTATTGTTGTCTAAATTTTTTTTTGCAGTGTCTTGTGCTTAAGTTTAGTCCGCAAGTTATTAAATAAATTCAATTTGACTTAGAAAATATAATGCATATAAATCTCAATGTAGCTAGGGGAACAATAATGCTTGAAATTTGACATACCTTCAAATGCTTCCATCACCACTATAGCAATCCAGGCCAAAAATGTAGTATGGAGTTTTATAATCCTAATGAGTAGCAAATTAAAAAAACATAGATTGACACCCTTAATATGTATACTCGAGTGTACCACACTGGAAAATTTAAGTTAACCAAATATATGGTTTGTGTGACCATATTTTTTCAGTTGCATGACCACTATTTAGAAGCTGAAAAATGTGATCACGCAACTAAAATGTGCGTGACCACTATTTTTCCACTTAATTAACCAAATAAATTCTGGAAAAATAATGGTCATACAACTAAAAAAATGTGGTCACATAGACCATATATTTGGTTAACTTAAATTTTTTTAGAGTGATACAAACGGATGTACAGATTAAGAGTGTCAACCTATTATTGTTGAATTAATAATTAAAAAAATCAAATCAAATAAGACAACAAAACCACTCTTCCAATACATTTTCTTTTGGGGGAAAACCGAAATATAAAATGTGATGATTGCTACCTTGAAGCAGTGATATTTTTGCATGGCTCGCTTCCACCTCCTTATGCTTCATAATTCCAAAAAGTCAATAAGATAATAAGTGACAAAGGTAAAAAATATATACTAGTTGTCAAGTAGCATAATAGAGTACCTAAAAAAAAGTAGCATATATGATAGAGTAAGACAATTTAATCATAACATTGTACTTTTGTGCTATAGTACTATGTACTCTATGAATCATTTTTCAAGTGTGATATGCCGCGCATGTGTGATATTTTTAAAAGAAAAACATCGTGATGAACTTAAAGACTTAAGTTTATCTAATACTGACTCCTCAAAAATAGTTTAAAGATGAATCTAAACTATTTGTTAGAAAAATTATGTTATATTGATAAAAAAAAAGATGGGGGTTAAGTTATCTCTTGTACACTTTTTATATATAAAAAAAATCATGAAAAAAAATAAAACATAAAACAAAAGTTATCTATCATTATTCGATTTATTTTCTGAAACTAGGAAAGTGACATGTCAAGCACCAAACACTAATGAGGATGAAAAGGGGGTTATGAAACGGCTAGAAAGTATGTCTTGAATCAATCTTCCACAAAAACAAAGGAAGAAATTATGAAGTTGACAAATACTCATAGGGGAAAGTAACCTAGACAATGATTAAGTGTGTACCCATCCATATATAGGAAGAAAAAAAACAATGCAAATTTAAGTAGCTAGGGTTAAAAAAATTTATAGGTAATTAAAGGTTAGTATGTTGAAGTTGGTTTTGAACTGCTTTCACATTGTTTAGGTTTCCGGGCTGTTAAGTATATAAATATATGTCTGGGTATTCTCATCATTTTAACTAACTTTTGGGATGTGATCCAAGTCTATTTAACGAGTAGGTTATGTTGATTTCTCGAATTCAAAATATAAATATTTCAGTTCTTCTGTAATGTCTCTAAATTCACCAATCAAACTGCTTTGTTAGGGACAAAGACTGAGTTATTCATCAATTTAGAGATTTTGCATGAAACAAAAAGAATGGGGCAAAGAAGTTCAACTTCACAAATTCAAAGAGATACACACCCCACTTAAAAATATTCAAGAAAGAGAGAAATTATCATGAGAGTGAGAAGTTAATTAACTATTAATAAAAAAATTCATTCATATGAAAGTAGGGAGAAAGGTGAAAAAACTAAATGAAAATGGAAAATTTTTTGGTACCTAAAGTTTTGTTGGAAATTGATATCCCCACAGACAAAATTAATTCAAAATAATTAAATATTAAAAAAATAAAATGACATCAAAATCATAGTAGAAAATCACAATTGACAAAGCTACATAATTATTTTGTTAAACTTTAAAAATTAGTGAGAGCCCTCTAAATTTACAATGGTTGTTCACTGCTCAATCAAACACTCCTACTTAAGAATTAAGATAGACCATCAATTAAGAATAAATTGGAAGGTTGGATTGTTTAATTGGGTTGAGTTTAATGTTAAACGAGTCAGGATCATAAGTTCAAATCCGAACAAATATAGTAAATATTAATCTAACAACTAACTAATTATAACATTTGCAAAAATAAATAAATAAATTACAGTTAACTAATAATCTTTAATTAACTATAATTATTGTATCAATAATATTACGTACCTGAAAGAACTTGTTGAACATAGAGAAAGAAAAGTGTTAAAAATCTTGAGAGTGGAGGCACTGAGAGATTAGTGAGAGAAATGATATAGCTATAACCTATTGGAGAGTAAAAGCCAAAAGGGGGTGTGGAAGTAAATTAAGTGATAGAACTAGCAAGATGGTATCTTTTAACGTATTTTATTTACACAGAGAAAATAGTACTCTGCATGCTGCATATATGTTTGGTACGTTTTCAGAAAGTTGTTAAAGTAAATTACTTTTGTACGTATTCTTACAAAGGTTCTATCCACACATATATATAATTAAATCTGACTTATATGTACTATGATGCTGTCATATACTGGAGGAATAAAGCTATTTGCTAGCAACTTATTATAAGAATTCATTTGTGTGTGCATGGCATGCAGATGCAGATTTATATGTACAGTGTATATGTACTCACTCTTTCCTTGACTCCTTCTACCCTCATTTGGCAGTATGCACATAAAAAACTACTGAAAATTTGAATACTGACAGTACTAGATTAATTAGAAAAATATATATGTTAGGAATAGTGATTATAATTAATTTTATAAATATAGGTTCAGTTTTTTAATAAAAATTCAACAATAATATTTGCACATCTTTTTGTTTCCATGCATTCATTCAATAAAGATGTACAAATATCGTTGTCGAACTTTTTTATTAAAAAACTGAGCCTATGTGGATAACAAAATGAATGATAATCAATCTTTCTAACCCTATCAATCTCTCTTCTCAGGCCTCTTCCCATTACATCGTCCTCTAATCCTTTTTCTCTTAAAATGTAGAATGGATGTTGAATGTCCGCAAAATATGTTCCTAAAAAGATATATGTTAATAATATACATATCTTCGACCAGCCCGAATATAAGTAACAAGAAATACAACTTTGTTAAATCAGAAATGCTATTTGGAAATAAAATATTGACAACAATATGACACCTCACATTTTATAAGGTGAACTTTGAGGGTCTGTTTGATGGTTGGGATAAGGAGACAAGATATATGATACATTAATCATATCTTACTTAAATCTCATGTTTGATGCACCAAAGTGATATGATAAAATAAATCATTTTCCTATCTTATCCTGACTTTCCTTTGTAATTTCTATCAAGAGTATAAGCTGGGTTAGAAATTATCCTGATGGGATTAGAAGATCATTCCTTATTTATTATTTTGATATTCTGCCATTTTTAAAATAATGATAGCATGTATTTTCTATTATAATTAATAACATGTCATTTTTACAATATTTAATTAATTATGAGAGCAATTTTTCATTTAATTATAACGATATCATGTTTGTTATCATGTGCGCATCAAATACATGATATGATTAATGCTTATCATATCCTATTTCTATCCAGTTTTATATCATATTCTGTCTCTATCATATCCTGACCATCAAACGGACCCTAAATTCTTTAAATTCGTTTGCTCAAGTAGCTAGTGACTAGGGCTCGCACATTTTAAATGTGAAGAAGTGGGGTGTCCGGGGTTCGAACCCCGACCCCCGCATATAATATGCAATATCCCTACCAACTGAGCTAAACTCACGAGATATAAAAAAGAAAGTTTTTATTTTGGAAAAAAAAAAGTGACAAAAAACATACTATTCATCCTATAAATACGGTTATAAATCTAATTGAAAATTAGCGAGTCCACCGTCAAACACTTGATGAGAGCTTTATATTAACAAAACTAGGGGTGTAAGTGGTTTGGACAAAACCGATAAAACCGAAAATTCAAACCGAACCAAACCAAAAAAGTATCCGATCTTGTTTGGTTAGGTTCAAAACCGAACCGAACCAACCTAAACTGATATAGTTTGGTTTGGTTCTCGGATTTTAATTTTGAGATCTAAAGAACCGATAAACTGAACCGATGCTAACCTCACTCCTCATTTTAGTAATATTATCCTTCCTCGCGCGCACACACACACATACACACTTATGATTAAGCTCAAAATTAAAGTCCAACACAAAATTCTCCTTAATTCATTCACTTTCTCCCATCATCATCACATCTCATCACTCACACTCTATTTCGTTTCTACTAAAAAAAAGAACACTAGATACCAGTCACACCTAATCTATCCTTCCTCATTGTCGATGTGGTTATCCATCTCTTGTTAGTTTTTTCATGTTAATTATACAAAGTAGTTTGAACAATAGAGAACATGAAAAACAAAGTTCTATGAACTATTTGAGTATGTTGTATACATGATATACAAATTTGTGAAAATATGATTATTATTTTTTTAATTGTATTTTTAAGCAAATCGATCAACCGAACCGAACTAAACCGACAAATTTGGTTCAGTTTCTTTGGTGATATATTAAGGCTAGAGGATTGCTATATAAAGCGAAAGAAGTTGTTCCGAAATCATCCCGATAGAGCAGTTAACCAATTAAAACAAGGCCTTGGCGGAATACTGTGAGGAGAGAGAAATATCAGCATGAGAGAGAAATAAAAATTGCATTCATATTTTGATTCGGGAGATATAGCTATTTTCTTAAGACTATCTTAATTTTCTCAAGCACATGAGATGATATTTGGAGTATAAAGATGATTATGAGAAGTTTAATAAGATTTTTTAGGGGCTCAAGCTGAACTTTCAGGAGAGCAATTTGTTTGGACTGAATGTGGACACTTACTTTCTTGAGGCAGCGTCCAATTTTTTTTTCTTGCTATGTTTGATATTTACCTTTCAAGTTCTTGGGTATGTTGTTGATTGGAGCTAACCCTAGAAATGTTTCACATGGGAGCCTGTTTTGAACCCTACGAGGAAGAGAATATCTTTTGAATGGGTTCAATTGTCTTTTCGAGGAAGACGATGAGTTACTATGCTCCATTTGATACTAACAAGTTTGAAATGTGTTATTTGAACAACCATTTTAGTGACAACTTTCGAGACAAACTATTAATTTACAAAGAAAAGTAAGTATTGGCACGAAAACCAAATTAAGAGAGAGAAGGTAAAAACATAATGGGAATATGAGAGAAAAAATTGTCACAAAATTGTCAAAAAATGATTATACAAATATCATTTCTCAACAAGTTTACTACCGTACTTCTTTTCAATGATGTCAAAAATCGCACGTTAAAACAAATCATCATATTTTATGTTTTTAGGCGTAAATTCTTTGTAATTAGATTGGTGGTAAAATTGGAACTAAACCAGATTTTGAGCAATTTACCTCATGATGAAATTGATGAAATCAAGATCAAGTTAATTCATTTCGATTTTACCTCATTTAATCCTTCTTTTTTTTTGGATCTGTTTTAACTTTTAATAACTTCATAAACTTATTAGAATCTTGTTTTCTGAATAATTTTTTAATTTTTTATGATTTGGCGAGGTAATTTATGTTTTTTTTATACCAGTTTATGAGCATTACACTTATTACAGATATTTGATATATTAGTAGTATCACGAACCGGGGTTAAGTAGAAGGGGTATTTGACACCAGCCAAAAGTAATAACAAAGTATCACCAAGAAATAATTTTAATATTATTTAAAAAATGGGGTAAACTCGTACGAATTTATGAGTCAATTTCATCTAGACAAAAACAAGTTGACATAGTAATACAAGTTTGACAAGCTTACTTCTTTTCATTTTATAAGACACCAAATAAAATGATTCGAATGCTAATTGAAATATGGTTACATTTTCTTTGGCGTGGCAATGAAGGATATTATTGGCTAAATGAGAGAAATGTCATAAATACTTTCTTTTTAACACTTACTCTTCTATTTATTGAAATCCATGTGGATCTCATTGCTTTATGTGAGGAGTTGTGCTATTTATCAAGAAAGCAAATGTCCCGAATGTATAGCGAAGAATACACAGCCGTTGGATCCTAAAATTGTTTAAAATACACATAGCTTATGTCGGGATGAAAATGAATAAAAGTCTGCTGCAATCCAATTAAGCCTGTCGGGATGTTGTCGGGATAACAAAATTCGCGATATCTAGCTTTAGTCTTATGTGCGATTTATTTTTAAAGTGTGTTGTATGTGATTGACCTTATATTCAAGGGAAACGGCCAATTTATAAACTTATGAAGGATATTTTTGGAGCATAGATATTATGGTGATATATTGGACAAGATTCTAAATTCGGCTGATCGATCAACATAGGACTCATAATTATTAGTTGTGATGGTGTGGCTTTGTCAATTTCAAATTGCTTCATATTCTAGTTGTTAGATGGAAAATATGGGCCACAGGAAGAAACATGATAAAATGTGATGCAATGAATCTTCAAGGAGACTCTTATATCATCTGAATTTTTATAGTTTGACCTAACAAAATCCCAAAAAAAGTTACTTAGAGGTGAGAACTACCTTCACTCTCAATCATTATGGGACACTTAAACAAATATGAACCATGAATTTTTGAAAGCAACCACTACAAAAATCCTTGTACTTGCATGGAGACTATTTCAGTAGTGGCTGCCAACATGAAACTTGCTTTTCATGACATGGGATTATTCAATCTCCTCGCGACAGATCGTGTGTTCTTTGTTGTTGGGCATTGTAGGTGTTTTTCATAATGATGGAAAAATCAATTTATTGCAACAATACGGTGGTATTCTTGTTTAAGTGTCCCACATCAGTTGATAATGATTTAAATTATAAGTGTTCATAAGCGGTAACAATTATCTTCGCAAGTCGGTTTTATGATGTTGTGTTAAGCACAACCACGATTTTTAAAATGGTATCAAAGTGCAGTTCAATATCTATATAATAGGTGGCCTAAATAAGTGCTTATAAGTAGAGGCAATTATCACCTCACATATCTATTGTGTGGGGTTGTGTTAGGTCCAACCATAATTTCTAATAATTCTTTAAAAAAAAAATTGAAACATTTTAAAGAATTATTTTTTGTTTGGTTTGTGTTGTCCATAATGGATGTGAGGTTTACTTTAGGGATGTTTTGGGGATTGTATTTTGAAAGAACAAATAAGTTTTGTGGTAATAGTCATTTTGGTTCATGAATGTGTAACGAGTAGTTACAATAGTCTCTCAGTGTATCGAAACTTTAAATTAATCTATGATTGTGCACTATGTTAATCAAAATAGTCTCTTACGTTAACCTCTGATTAATCCTTCAATATACTTACTTATTCTCATTTGCTAGGGGTTTAACCTCTGGTTTATTCATTTACGATGATCTGATTTGTGAGGGATTCAACCCCTCAGAAAACACGTGGTAAATTGTATTTTCACAGGGCTTCTAGCGCTTTTGCTAGGGATTTCGCCCCTGGCAAATAGCCAAATTTCTTGTAGTGTAAGTATTTACCTGCTGTCATATCAACCTCTATATAAAAAAAAAGTTAATATCAGCATATTGATAGACTATTTTAACGTAAGAGACTATTTTGATTAACGAAGTGCACAATCAATGACTATTTTAAAATTTTGATACATTGAAGAACTATTGTGGCTATTAATTACACATTTAAGAATTAAAATAACTATTATCTCAATAGTTTTTATCTACCAAGTGGATTGGCTACTTCAACAACTAATTAATAAGTTTTATATAAAAAAAATTTTAAACAAAATAGAATATAATGTGTAACCAAACCCATTACAAGACAAAAAAATAACTAGAGTCTAAACTAACCTACATCGTAGAAATAGTCATTTAAGTTTGATTGCCACTCATAATACTTGAAAAATCCACCCTTATACCTAGAGCTGTCAAAACGGGCGACCCGACCCGTTTAGGGTCGGTCCTAACGGGCTTTGGATTTTATCAGGCTGGGTCAAAAAGCCCGATTGAAAAACGGGCTTGAAATGTACTATCCGACCCTACACGGACCGCGGGCTAAACGGGCCGGCCCGTATTAAAAATTACATTTTTTTTAAAAAAAAAAAGTACTATAAAATATGGTGGATTCTAAGGTGAGGGTCCAATTAGGTCCCTCACCGGTGGACCACGAGAAAAACACTGATGGATGAAATGGATGGTTCAGATTTATTCAAATTAAAAGAGAGAACATATGCAACTTTTCACATTCAATATTATCCTCAACTGATTTTTACTTATCATGCACTCAAACCATAAAATCTGAGATCAAATTATGAACCCTAAATTAAAAAAATTCTTATTGTTCTTCAAACATCAATTCTCCCTTTTATGTGCCGTAAATAATTTCTGTGAAGCCAAATGAAGAGGAGGAAAAATGCCAAATCAATATATCTTTAAAAAGCAATCAATTCACTTCTTACTGCCATATCCATTTTAATTTCTGTGAAGCCAATTTTGATTCATTCCCGTGTAATTATCAGGTTTAATTTGCCAAATTTTTAGATGCATTTGCATTCAATGCAAAGGTTTTTTTTTTTGAAGATTTCATGGGATTGCAATTATCAGGTATAATTTGTTGAAGAAAAGGAAGAAATTAGTTAATTTTAGGGTTGATAACTTGATTTTCATATTTGATAGTTTGAGTCTAAGAGCGGTAACTGATTATGGATGAAGAAATTGATTATGGAGGAAGAATTAGAACATTGTAACTAGGCTGAAACCATTTTAGGATAGGATTGAATGTGAGTAGTTGTATATGTTCCCACCTTTAATTTGAATAAATTTGGACCATCTATCTAATCTATTGGTATTTTTCTTGTGGTCCATCGGTGAGGGACTTAATTGAACCCTCACCCTAGAATCCACCATAAAATACTCCTATAATTTTTTTATAAATAATATTTTTAATATGTTTAAATAATGTATAGCACAAAAATAAATTGTAAACATTTTCATACAAACGTCGTAAACTAAAACGGCGAGGAAAACAATTTTAAATAAATTAGATACGTTATGGTTATAGATATTTATATATTCGATTTTAAAATTATAAATAATGAAACGAGTAAATATGATTTTATATTACATTTATATTTGTGTTAATTCATTGAATTTTCACTTTTATTTTTTACTTTGATAATCAACTAAGTAAAGAATTATTTGAAAAATATATATATTTTATAGGATTTTTTTTTATGTGGGCTAACAGACTACCCGCAGCCCGTTCGGACTAGCCCTAACGGATACCGGGCTTTTTAGGGTCGGGCTAAAAAGTCCTATTAAAATCCGGTATCAATATTTAAAGTCCAAGCCCTCTAATTAATCGGGTTAAATAGACCGACCCATTTTGATAGCTCTACTTCTACCTCCTTATAAAAAACCACCAAAACTACGAGCCAGGAATATAAGGAAACTCATAATATTGATATAATTAAGAATATTCAAAAGAAGACCTAATAATTGAAACATAATGATGGTTGGTTCCACAATCCACTATTAGAAGATAGAAGAACTTATTCAACAACTTCCAAATAATCCACACATAATTGTTCATTTTTTATGGTTTATCTCCACAAATCAACAGTTGTTATACTGTACAACAAGTATTTCTACATAACTTTATTGCAAAGATGACCAGCAAATTCAGTATTATTATATTGTTAAGAAATCTTTTTAAACGATCTCTATAGTAAAAGTCCTTAATATATATATATATATATATATATATATATATATATTATTTTTTCAAATTAGTACGGGTTATAGATTATTACAGTATTACTCATATGCATATGAAATCTATGGTTCATGTCACATCTCTTTCTACAGCTATTTTGCTTGCATCACCAATTCCATGAGATGTAGAATCTCTAGATGGTACCAACTTGTCAGCTGATTTTTTGTAGGTATAATTATTTCTAGCATATGAATTAAATGGTAACTTTTGGCCTTATTATTTTTGCAATTTTTTTAAGGATATTTTTGCAATAAAATGGTATAATTAAATGATATTTTTGCAATTATCACTCATATATTGTTTTTGAAATATATGCTTTGTTCTTTGGTACGTAGTATTTGCACAATCACTTTTTCACATCCAAGTTTTGATATTTTTCTTTGGGAGCGGTTTTTTCAACATCAAAATTTCGATGTTGAATATGATATTCTTCAATTTTTGTATTGTACATTGAAATGCGAGTAAACTATATAAGATAAATAGTACGAGAGACATAGATAAACATATAATGCCACATATTAAGATGTTAGAAAAGAACACAATGATTGTTTTTTCTGGTCTTTGAACCGTGTTGTGTCATATGGATTAAATACTTCAAATTGATAATCATTTTGTACATCTAGCAAATTATCGCTTATTTGGGGGCATTAGCATAATAATGAACCTGTTGTCGACCTTTTACACTTTTTTTACACTTGCAAAATTAACTATTCTGACCTTAATTAAGGATAATGTACCGCACCTTATTCAAAACAAAATAAAAGATAATCTACCATTCCTTAAAAAAAAAAAATTATAATCTACCACATGAGTCAATAAATTTTTTGCTGGAAGGGGCGTAAGAATGACGATGTTTTATAAGATAAAGTGTTTGACCAAAAAGAACCATTTTTTTTAATGAAAAAACCAACACGAACATAAAGAAAATGTAACAAAGATGGGAATATTGTGTTTGATGTGTGATAAGATTATACATGACCGAATTAAAAATGACCATATTAGAGGGATGATTGGGGTGTTATTATGATTCTCCATTTATTGTAATTATGCTAGGAGTAATCAGTAGAGATGGCAATACGGGGCAGCCCGCCCCGTTTAACTCCAACCCGCTATTAGCCCGCCAAAAATGGGATGGGGCAGGGCGGACCAATTTGAGGGGGTGAGCTCAAACTCACACCCCACCCCACCTAAAGGCGGACTAGCGGGTTGGCGGGTTGGCCCATCTATTTTTTAAAATATTTTTTTGTCGTTTGTTATTAACAAATACGTTGCTATTATAAAAACAATAAATTCAATATAAAGACTCAAACACAAATTTCAAAATAAATCCACCATACATTGAACAATGTCCTGTAAACTAAATTCACTTCAATTTTACCCATTTTAAGGATATTTAAATATAAACTTTTGTTTTTTGAAATTAAGACAAGAAAGAAACTAATATAACATATCATGGCTTCAAAAAAGAAGAAAGGAAGAAATTAGGAGATCAACACAAACATTAAGTTCACTCAACACAAACAACAACTAAGATAAATGAGCAAAAAAACTTACCTTAAACCCAAGTGAATAAGAGCAATCAGTCTCAGACCGAGAGTGTAAATAAAAAATTCGGTCACTAAGAAAGTTTAATAAGTCCGCGGGCCAGCCTGCCCCATGCCTGCTATAACCCGCTTTTTTAGCGGGCTTAACAGGGGCGAGTCAACTAGAGAGATGGGCTTAAAATCTCACCCCAACCCGCCTAAAATGACAGGTTAAACGGGCTGGCCCGACGGGCCGGGTCCGTTTTGCCACCCTTAGTAATCAGTATTTATGTATAATTATTTTTTGTGTTTATTTGTCTCCAATCCTATAATATAAATAGGACAACCTACTTGTACTTGAGACACACAATGAAATACAAATGATCTTTTATATCTTTCTGAGTTTCTACATGGTATCAAGAGCTTAGGCTTTCTATTACCTTTTGTTTTTCCCTCCTGTGGTGTTTAAGTTTTAAATCTCCTGAGTTTTTGTTTCGTACAAAATTTCTTTTATTTGCCACGGCTGTTCGACGAATTTTCAATTGTTGTTCCTTCTATCAGAATTATACATTTTTTTAAGCATCATATTATCACCTGTGATCTCACCATTTTCCTTACATTTCCACGTGTGCCATCATCACCAACCACCAACACTAGTTAATTAAGTGTGGAGTTACATCAAATATTTTGGTGAGAGCTTTTCATTTTTAAGTCTATTTCGGCCAATTATAAAGACTTGTATTTTTCGTTTGAATTTTATTGTGATATAATGATGAATTCCCAAGAATCTTCTCAGTCATCATTCTCTTTCACAAACATTGAGTCTCTTCTCAGACAACTATTTCCTTCCGGTAATACTCTTGATGCTCTTTTCACAACAGCAGGTAACTTTAAATGGTATTTTGATTCGGCATGTTGCAACCACATGACATCTATGTCTCATTTATTTTCTTCTCTATCTAAAAATGATATTAACCCTTCTATCCACACTCTTGATGGATCCCTTATGCATGTAAGCCACGCAGGTCATATCTCTCTCTAATTTAAGCCTACCTAACACATATCATATTCCTAAACTAAATTTTAATCTTATCTTTCTTGGTCAATTATGTGACCTTGGTTATGAAATTACTTTCTCTTCCTCTGGATGTCATGTGCAGGATCCACGAATTGGACAACTCATAAGGACTGGACGTAAGATTGGAAGGCTATACGAGCTCATTGAACTGCATATTCCTCATGAGTCCAACATTTGTGCCGCTACCACACAGTCTTCCATCCAGCTTTGGCATCATCGTCTTGCACATAGTTCAATTGGTAAATTACGTCCTTTAGTGTCTAAAGGTTATTTAGGATTTGTCACTAATAAGTCTTTTGATTGTACTACATGTCAAAGTGCTAAACAACCTGCTTTATCTTTTCACAAAAGTACATCCATTTCAGCTTCACCGTTTGATCTAGTGCATTCTGATATTTGGGGTACTGCTCCCACACCTACTATGGGAGGTGCTTGGTATTTTGTTCTTTTTATTGATGATTATTCTCATTTCACATGGATATATATGATGAAAAATAGACACGAGCTTCCTCAAATTTACATCAATTTTGCCAAAATGATTCAAACACAATTGTCTAAAGTCATTAAAGTTTTCCGACAAGATAATGTCATGGAATATCGTGATTCTAAACTCTTGTCTTTTCTTAGTGAGCAGGGTACACTGTCTGAATTTTCCTGTCCATACACATCTCAACAAAATAGTCGCGCTGAGAGAAAGCATCGTCACATTCTTGACTTAGTCCGTGCCATGCTTATCTCAGCCTCTTGTCCAGAACGTGCTTGGGGTGAAGCTGCTCTTACTACTATCCATATAATTAATCGTCTCCCTTCCTCTGTCCTTGGTAATGTCTCTCCTTTTGAGCGTCTTTATTCCACTACACCAGATTATAAATTACTTAAGGTGTTTGGTTGTGCGTGTTTTGTCCTCCTTCAGCCCCATGGATATAGTAAACTTGAGCCTCGTGCTTGTCTGTGTTGTTTTCTTAGTTATGGCACTGAACACAACAGTTATCAATGTTGGGATCCAATATCCCAGCGTATCCGCATATATCATCATGTTGTCTTTTGGGAACATATAATGTTCTCTTCCTTATCAAAGTTCAAGTTTATCACGTCTACTTCCACTCCTCTCTTTACTGACCCTGATGTCGATCTTTTTTCCAGTGACACACATGCAGGTTCAGAGACATATGCAGGTTCTTCTAGTGAGCTTCCAACCCCTTCCGATGTTCAATCCACTTCTAATGATGGTGTTCCGATCGTTGATCCTGAACCTCCCACCATTGAGCTTCCTCCAAAGGTAAGAAATCCACCTCCTTATCTTCGTGATTACCATTGTTATTCCACTATGCTTCACCATCATGAACCACAATCCTATAAGGAAGCCTCCACAGATCCTCATTGGCAGCAAGCTATGCAGGAAGAATTACAAGCATTGGAGAAAACCCACACATGGGACCTTGTTGATCCTCCTTCCTATAAGACTCTTGTAGGATGCAAATGGGTGTACAAAATAAAGACTCTTTCTGATGGATCAATCGAGCATTACAAAGCTCGTCTTGTAGCAAAAGGGTTCACTCAAGAATATGGAATTGATTATGAAGAAACATTTGCCCCTGTTGCCCGCATCAACTCTGTTCGAACTCTTCTTACCATTGCTGCCAGGATATACATGTCAGGAAAACAAAGTATGTCGACTTCGTAAGGCTCTTTATGGTCTCAAACAAGCCTTAGAGCTTGGTTTGCTAAATTTCACAAGACTATCACTCAGTTGAATTTCTCTTCCAGTGCTCATGTCTTTGCTCTTTTTAAATTGAAAATGGCACAGTTATCTTGCTTCTTTATGTCGATGACATGATTATCACTGGTGATGACTCCATTGGAATTAAAGAGCTCAAGCAATTCTTATGTCAACATTTTGAGATGAAGGATCTTGGAACATTAAGTTACTTTTTGGGGCTTGAAGTATTATCTTCTAGCGATGGCTTGTTTCTCTCACAGGCTAAGTATGCTTCTGATTTTGTCTCTCGAGCAGGTCTCACTGATTGTAAAATCGAACACACTCCTCTTGAACCCAACATTCGATTTACTCCTCAAGATGGTACTTTACTTAATGATGCTACTCTTTACCAACAACTCGTAGGTAGTCTGATATACCTTACTGTTACTTGGCCGGATATTTCATATGTTGTTCATATGGTTAGTCAATTCATGAATTCTCCACGTACCACACATTATGCAGTTGTCCTTCGAATTATTCGATATATCAAGAGTACCTTATTTTATGGTCTTCATTACTTAATTACATCTCCATTAATTCTTAGAGCCTACTCTGATGCTGATTGGGCAGGTGATCCTAGTGATCGTCGTTCCACCATTGGTTTTTGTATTTTTCTTGGAGATTCTTTTATATCTTGGCGTAGCAAGAAACAAACCTTGGTGGCTCGCTCTAGCACCGAAGCTGAATATCGTGCTCTGGCTAATACTACTTCTGAGATATTGTGGCTTCGTTTGCTTCTTGCTGATTTAGAGACATCATAGTTTTCACCAACTGATCTATATTTTGATAATCACAGTGCCGTTCAAATTGCCCACAATGATGTTTTCCATGAGCGAACCAAACATATTGAAATTGATTGTCACTTCATTCGTCAACATCTTCTCCATGGTGAACTTCATCTTATCTCCATTGGCACGCTTGACCAGCCGGCTGATTTGTTCACAAAACCTCATTCTCCAGGACGTTTTCGCAACTTAGTGTCCAAACTCAAGTTGATTGAAGCTCCACCGACTTGAGTTTGGGGGGGGGGGATGTTAAGATATATTATGATTCTCCATTTATTATAATTATGCTAGGAGTAATCAGTATTTATGTGTAATTATTTTTTGTGTTTATTTGTCTCCAGTCCCATAATATAAATAGGACAACCTACTTGTACTTGAGACACATAATGAAATACAAATGATCTTTTATATCTTTCTGAGTTTCTTCATGGGGAATAATGGTATAAAAGATGTTGAAAACTAGACTTAGGTTGTATAGCATGTAGATAGGAGACTTGTGGATTTTCAAATTGGACCCTTGTTTCAATCACACACTCTCTCATTCTCCCTACTTCCATATTTTGTGTGTATCTCTCTGTTGACCCTCTTTCTCGTGATCTTTTCTCTTTTTCTTTCTAGAGAGAGATAGAAAAATTTGTGGAATGAGTGAGAAGAAGAGAGTGAAGAGAAGGACAGGATCCGCATCCTAGATTTTGTATAATGATGTTTGTGAGTAGATCAAATTAAAGGTAGTCAAACACTATAGGCAAAGGAAGACCTAGAAAATATATAAGTAATTATCAAGGAAAGATTTAGATATTAAAACTCATTTGGGTTAATTTGGTGGTGTTGTGTTAAGACTTTTAAAGTGTGCTCATCTTCAAGGTAATTTAGCTTTTTTTAAAAAAGATTTAGATATTAATGAATTTGATAAAAATATGATATAGGATAAAATATTATAATGTTGTTTGATCTATATAACCAACCTCACTTAGAGGATATAACTTGATTGTTTTTTTTAAAGACTACTTGAATTTTTTTTTTAGGGATAAAGACTACTTGATTGTTGTCGTTGTTGTTAATTTAGGGATTAAGTGCTTATTTAGAGCCCGTTTGTTATGGATTAAAATAAAAGTGATTTTGACATAAAATAATTTAGAGATTTTATAAAAAAATCAGAAACTATTTTACATTTGTTTACCGTAATAAAAATCACTTTTTTTAAACAAATAATTTAGTTTGTTTGGATACAACTATATAAAAACAATTTTTTGTTACAAAATTAGTTCAATCTTTTAAACCATATTTTCTCTCTCCTCTTAAAAAAAACTATTTTTTGAGAAGCTGCTCTTAAATGCTTATCATTTGAAGCTGTTTTTAAATTTTGATTTTTTTTTTAAACTGTAACAAACGGATTCAACACTCTGATTATTTAAAGAATAATAATTTTTTCTTAAAAAAACTATAACAAACGGACTCTTAATATTATATCTTTAAAAGATCAGGATCCAAATTTTATTAGCAAAAAATTAATATGGACTGACCTAACTTACGTTCAAATGAAACGATGACTTCTATCACCCCGAAATAAAACGACCACATCTATGAAATAGCCTGTTTTATCTAACTATCATGAAACTATTTAGAGCCTTTGGTTTTGACCTATAGTACCATTGGACTACGTTGAGTATATGTAATAATAATCATAGGTAGATTGCTTAAAAATAATCCCATGTAGACGTAGGATATCATGAAAAATCCCCTTTTAATATATATCGTGCCACTCTTTTCTTTCTAAACCTAGAACCACCGCACTCTTTTCTTCCTCACACAAATTCAAAATCCGCCGCTGTCATCATGTAGATCAAATGGATGGTGGTGCGACGAGGGTCTCCGTCCTCCTCCGCACCACCGTACCTTTCCGACGTATGGTTACTATCTGTCATCGTAAAGGTTATTTGTGTTTTTGGTGTTTTTTATTTGTTTCGTTTGGCTGAGACGTTCGTTGGTTTTGTGGTGTGTCGTTGGATGATTGTCGGTGGATGTTTGGTTTTTGTGGGTCTCAAACTATTTGATTTGTTTTCTCTCTTGGTTGTGGTGGAGGTTATATATCGTGCTAACTTATGTTCTTATGCCACATGTTAAGAATTTTATTAATAGCAAATATTTATTATGAAAAATTAATTTCTAACTTCTTAAGAAATAAATATTTTGTACCTCTAATTTGAAATATATATTTGTTAAAAACAATTTGGTCCTTCTCTTTGTAAAAAAAAAAAGCTCTTTCCCTTGGTCTTTTTCTTATAACACTTTTAGTACCTCTATTTTTTATTTTTTTTTAAGTATAGTATCTATATACCAGCAAAAGTTGACCCTAATTTCTTCACTTTTTTTAAACCTCTTTGATTTCCTCTATCACAAATGTCATTCGCAACTGCTCATTCAAAAATTACCCCTCACCAACGTCTCCAAGTTCTTTAAGTCAGATGATTCCCCTGTCAAAGAAAACTTTGAGTCTTAAGAGGAACCTTGAAGGTGTAACTAGGTTGAGTGTGTTTGGACTTGCAAGGAAGAAATCATCACAACAAAGTCTAAGTTTCACATGCAACAGTTTCAATGAAGAGAAATATGTTTCTCTCCATTCATTAGAAGCAATTGAGTCACTCAAGATGGAGAAACTTTGATTGATGAAAGAGGATTACCTTGTCGAACAATTCATGATTCTTAAGAATTATAATTTTCCTGTGAATTTCTTGTGGTGAATTATTGGTTTAGGGGATTGTGATGAGAATTTTTTTTTTAATATAAAATAATTTATGTTTTAATACATTAAGTAAAAATGAGTTGAACAATTATAAAATAAGTGCAAAATTTTTTAGGTCCTCTCCGGTTGTTGTATAGGACTATAGGGTTTTTTTATCGAGTTTTTCTTTGAGGGAGAGGTGGCGTCCGTTATAAGGCTCTTTTTTGTATACTCTTTTTTCTCCTATGCGGGTTAAGTGCTCTTTGCACTAGCCTAGCTTAATAATATTTGCCGATTCAAAAAAAAGTGGAAAAATTACGTTTTGGAGTCAAATACTCTGAATTTCACCATCAAAATCGATTCTAATTGATATCACCTACCTATATCAAAATCAATTTTAAGTCTTTTTAATCAATTTGTCATATCCAAAAGTAGAACCCAACATACCATTAAAAAATCAGATTAAGTGTATGTTTCGCTTTAGAGCAACAATAATTGATTTAAGTGAGTTAATTATGTAAAATTGATTTTAACTAAAAATAAAATGACTTGTATTTAATGCATTTACACAAAAGTACAAATTAAAGTATAAATTTATGTATAAAAATCAATTATGTTTAAAAACAAGGGTCATGCTAACCGGTGCCCCTGGGCACTAATTAAGCATACAAAAAAGGAATTTATTACCATAAAAGGAGACTTTGTTGACTTATTTATGGATTAATTACACAGTTTTCAATGCAATAATTACTATATAATTTCCTTTTTTAGTATCCTTAACCAGTGCTCCGGGGACACCGGTTAGCATTTCCCTAAAAACAATGAAAGATATCAAAATCAACTTTGATCACTTTAAAAATAAAACGATTAATTAATCTCATCGGTTTAATCACACCATCCACTTGTGAAGCACAAGACATAAACCAAACAAACATACACATGAGAGTGGAATAAGTTACTTTTGGCTTTCCGTTTATTCAGTCCCTCTCATAAAGATTCCAAAAAATCCCTTATAATCTCTTTTATCCAAACGCGCGTTAAACCTAAGCTAAAACCTTCACTCTTCAACAACAACTTCAATGGATCCACCACGTCGTCCTCCACGCACCATAATCGACCCCGTCCCCAAATTCCGTCAAGTCGGTTTCTTCACCCCATCCGCTCCACCCGACCGTTCTCAATCCGGTCCACCCGACCCAACTCACTCTCCTCCCTTACCCGAAACGTCCGCCGCCGCTTCTCTCTCCCCCGTCATGATCCCTCCGCCACGTCATCTTTCCGATAATCTCCTCATCCATCGTTCTGCAGCTATGTTTCCGTCGCCGCGGAGGGCGGAATCGATTAGTGTTGGTGGGAATGGAAGCTATTCTGATGCGGCGCCGGTGTCGCCGGCGCCGTCGTCGTCTTATTCGAGTAGGTTGGGTGGTGAAAGAGGGTTTTTTGATGGGAAGGAGAAGATTGTGGCGAGTTCGTTTCCGAGAGGGGGGTTTGATTTGACTGCTTTGAAAGGGAATGTTGTTGTGAAGGAGAGTGCTTTGACTACTGTTTCTGTTGTCAATGATTCTCTTGGTATTCATGGTAAGAGATTTTCAAATTTTTTGATTTTGATAATAATAAATGTTGAATTTGAATGAAATTGTTTTGTATTAGTAGTAGAGAATACTAATTGATGTTTGGATAAAAAAACAACTTTATTAAGTGCTTATATATGGTACAAGTGTTTATAATATAAGTGTTTATAAATATGCTATTTCTATAACAAAAATAAAATACAGTCATATTGATACGGGTACGGACACCGATACACCCACACTGCTAATAATTTAAGAAAATTACATAATTCAGTGTAATCATATGTGCCGGTGTCGGACACGACCCATGTCCGACACTGGGACACACCGAATCCGAGGAGTGTCTTTGGTTCATAGTGTGTATATATGCTGTGCTTCATAGTTTGTATATATGCTTTAAGCTGTTTCCATTATCTATCATGTGGAGATTTTGCCAAAAAGCTAAACATATCTTAATTAAAAGTAATAGAGATTAGGGAATACTGATTGAGGCCCTATTAGTTAAGTGATTATACATAAGCTATTTCTATGATAAAAGATATAATAAGGTTAAACTGCTTGTATATAAGCTATAAGCTGTTTTCATAGCTACCGAGTTTGTAGAAATAAGCTGAAAATTGCTTATGGACATGTTGTACACTGTTTTCTTACGCTCTCCCGAATAGTCTCACAAGTGATTATGCCAATAGATAAGCTCAAATAAGCAAATCGAAAGTGGTCTTGAATTTGAGTTTCATAAAGTTTAGGGTGAAATTACTAGAAAGTGGAAACTGTTGTTTAATAAATTTGATTGAGCTTTTTGGGATTCCTTGTGAGAAATTCTTTACACTTTTATTCTTTGGTTGAATTTGGTTTGCTTTAATTTGAAATGGTTATGGATTTGAAGTAGTAGAGAATACTAATTGACACCATGTTTTGGATAAAGAACTTAATTAAGAGCTTATAGCATAAGTGGTTATCATATAAACGTTTATGTTTAAGCTATTTGTATAACAAGAGATAAAATGAAGTCAAACTGTTGAGTACAAAAAATATTAGTTTAACCTTATTTTGTTGAACTGTTGAGTGGTGATTAGTTAATTTTATATGTAGTTGAAACTTGAAAGTAATGTGGTATCCCCTTTATAGAAGTTTAGATATATGTGAGTGTTTGTCTTTTGCATAAAGAGAAAGACCTTTGTTTGAATATATAGAATTTAAATATATCATTTGGAAATTTAATTGTACAATTATAAAGAATTGGAATCAGCCTGACTTGCTTGTTATCGATGATTATTAAGATATCTTTTAAAGAAAAAAATTGAATTTTGTTGTCTCCGTTCTGTTTTTATTTTCTTATTATTGTCTTGATTTTGTTACCCTTTTTGGGATTCCTGGTCAGAATTCTTTAGATTTTTATTCTGTGTTGATTTTGATAATAATCTATGTTTTTGTTTGTTTGAATTTGAATTTGGAGAATACTAGTTGAGACCATTTTTGGATAGAGAACTTAGTTAAGAGCTTATAATATAAAGGTTTATCATATAAGTGCTTTATGTATTAGCTATTTGTAAACTACAGATAAAATGAAGTAAGATTGTTTGCATATAAGCTATAAGTTGTTCATTAGTTATCCAGGAGAGTTTGTGCAAATAAACTGAAAGCAGCTTATGGGCATGTCATAAGCTCCACCAAACAGCCTCACAAGTGTTTTTTTTTGTTAGTAGATAAGCTCAAATATGCCAATTCAAACAGGCATTGTACTTGAGTTTCATCAACTGTAGGGTCAAATTAATTAGAAATTTGATTGAGCTTTTTGTGAAATATGAAGTAGAAAGAGAAAGTAAGATTAATCATCAAATTTTTGTTTGATCTAGAATTCAAGATAGTGCATAGATAGGACAAGGTTTCTGAATGTACATAATTAGTTTCAGAAAGGGAAAGGAATAAGTCTATTGGGTTTGTGAAATTGAGTAATATATTCCTCATAATAGGTTTAGAAAGCAGGATATTGTTTGAATATATAAAAACTAATATTAAGCTATTAACTAGAGAGAGAACATAAGTTATATACATCCTAGCATGCAGACAGACATATTAACACTAGCATATTCCTCTTTATGCTTTTCTATTATACTTAAGTGTGTATTAGTTTAACGTATTTTGCTGTACTGTTGAGTGTTGATTTATTAATTCTAGATATAGTTGAAACTTGAAAGTAAAGTGCTATCCCCTTTATAGAAGTTTATATATATGTCTGTTTGTCTTTTGCATTAAGAGAAAGGTCTTCGTTTGGATATATAGAATTTAAATATATATCTTGTCACATATTGTTTTAATCTCCACTTGATATGTGTGAATTATATGATCATAAGAATTGGAATTGGCCTGATTTTCTTGTTGTCAATTTATATGAGATGTCTTTTAAAGAAAAATTGATTTTGCTACCCTTTTCTTCTTCACCACCTTTAGAAAAAGAAAAACCACACAAAGGAGGAGGGTCAGCTGGGGAAATGAAAGACCAATCTAATAGTTCAAAACAACAGAAACCAAAACTCACAAAAGCTGAAAGACGTGAACTTCAAGAAGCTCAACGAGCTGCAAAGGCTGCTGCAAAAGGTGTGTATTATCATTCTCGTATTTGGTTTTGAAGTGTTATTGTGTCTGTCTGTGACTCTGCATTTGAGCTATCTGACTGAAAGTGCTTTTGCTGTTGGGATACTATCCGTGATTATATGCTGATCTTAATAATTTATGGCTATTGGTTCCTAGTTCTTTGTCGGAACTACTTTTAATTGTTCATGGACTCAAATATTGTGGCTTTTTAGGATGATATAATTTGGTATTTATGAGTTGTTTCATAGGTAACTTTTCTGCACAACTCATTACGATGATGCTAATAAGTTAGAATTTAATAAAATGTGTCACTAGGCGAAGGAAATAAGGCATCTGCAACTACTACATCAGCGCATGCAAGACCAGCTAAAGCAGTAAAGCCTGCACAGAAATCTGATAGTGCATCAGTTGCAGCCTCTGAGAAGAAGGGGGGTGATTTTCCACATGAAAAGGATAGAAAGAAAGATGTCCCTCAACCACGCTTGCAGTATGATGACAAGAGCCGAGTGGAGAAAGCTAAACGTCGTTCTGTGGTGAAACAAACTGAGGCTAGGAACAGAGTTGAGCTGTTCAGGCATTTACCACAATATGAACATGGGAGTCAGCTTCCAGATCTTGAGGCAAAGTTTTTCGATCTTTATCCTGTGCATCCTGCTGTTTACAAGGTACTATGCTATCCTGTCATTTGATGTCAATGCACTATTATTTTTGGGTATATAATAGTTGAGTTGATAACTTGTTAAACCCTTTGTAAAATGATAATTAATTGAAGTTAAACTCTTGGTACAATGATAGAGGCACAATCTTGCCTTTAGTATATACCATCTGCTATGTATGAAGTTATGTTGAATTGCATCCGATTAAAGCGTATTGCATTTAGCATCCTATAGTTTCACCAAGATACCCCATCAATATCATGAGCAAATTGTAGCTAAAAGTTAAATCTTATTCACGAAGTTGTTGTGAATAGGACATTGATTAGGACCTAGTTCAATACGTTTTGTGAACTAGAGCTTTTAAATATGCTTCCTCAAATCCTAATGATCTTCATTGTGGCTGTCAGGTGGGTTTGCAATACATATCTGGAGATATATCTGGTGGCAATGATCGTTGTATTGCAATGCTTCAAGCATTTCAAGAGGCCATCAAAGACTACAAGGTTCCACCTGAGAAGAGTCTCGGGAGAGACTTGACAGCAAAAATTGGTAGTTATGTATCATTTCTTATTGAATGCCGGCCTCTGTCAATCAGCATGGGAAATGCAATTAGATTTCTCAAAAGTCAGATAGCCAAGCTACCTTTAACCTTGTCTGAGTCAGAAGCAAAAACTTCTCTCCAATCAGATATTGAGCGTTTTATAAGTGAGAAGATTATACTTGCCAACAAGGTCATAGTCAAGCACGCTGTCACCAAAATAAGAGACGGGGATGTTCTTCTAACTTATGGATCGTCATTGGCCGTTGAAATGATTCTTTTACATGCACATGAATTAGGAAAACAGTTTCGTGTTGTGATAGTTGACTCTCGTCCAAAGCTTAGAGGCCAACAGTTACTCCGTAGGCTTGTGGAGAAAGGTCTTAACTGTACATACACTCATATAAACGGTGTTTCCTACATAATGCATGAAGTTAGTCGAGTTTTTCTGGGTGCTGAATCTATACTGTCTAACGGAACGGTATATTCAAGAGTGGGGACTGCAAGTGTTGCAATGGTTGCTCATGCAGCCCGTGTACCAGTCATAGTATGTTGTGAGGCCTATAAATTTCATGAAAGGGTACAGCTGGATTCAATTTGCTCGAACGAACTTGGTATGTATATTTAACAGTTTATAGATGATGAGCCTTTTATTTACAGTTTGCCATTGGCATTAAGGCTGACATTTTACGATGTGCTTACAGGTGATCCAGATGTCATTTCAAATGTTCCGGGTAGAATGGATGTCAACCACTTGAATGGTTGGGCTGATATTGAAAATCTGCAACTTCTAAATTTGATGTAAGCATTTATTAATTGCAACACCACACCAAATTGTTATTTCCCCACTCTAACCCTGCATTTCTCTCTTAATTGATGGCAGTTATGATGCAATGCCTTCAGATTATGTTTCAATGATTGTCACAGATTATGGCATGGTAAGTGCTGAAATTTAAGAGTTATACACTTGCTGCTAAAACATGGCATAAGTGCATTTCAACTTGAAACCTCGTAGTTTGGATTTATCTAGTTGGGCTTTAGATTACTGTAATAAGTGCAAAATTATGTCCGGCTGTTCTTAGGAGGATGAGTTTTAGAATCAGGAATTTATACTTCAAAAAACCAAAAAGATTAACATAAAACAGGACATGCAAATAGAAAACTACAAAGTATTATTTTGATAATTTCCGTCCTTAAACTTATTTTCCAAAAGAAATTATTGAAAAGAAGCAAGAGGGTTATTATTTAGTAGAATAGAGGAAAAGAAACCATTCTTATATAAAAAAACTCATTAAATGCTTGTAATAACCATTCTATTATTAACAAGTCTTGAGCATTTATCCTTAAATCCGAAGTTTGTGGTTCAATTTGTAAGAAGACAAGTGAATGTAGTTGCCCATTCCATGCATTTGTATCATGGCTTAGTCCCCATGTTTTTAAGCATCTACCAAGTTGCTTCAGTAAAAGAAAAAACAGCAAAAGCCGTTGTCGTGTGATATAATACTTTTATTTAACATTCTCAAATGATATTTGATTTAGTTTATGATGGTTTACACAAAATATATTGATTCATATTTGTACTTTGGCAGGTCCCCCCCACAAGTGTGCCTGTAATTGTAAGAGAATATGGGAGAGAGCAGGTCTGGATATAAATTATGCAAATGCAAAGGCCTGGTAGGAATGTATCCTAAGAGAATATGGAAGAGAACAGGTCTTGATATAAATTATGGAATGGAAATGCGAAGGCCTGATCGAAATAAATATTAAGATTGTTGTAACTCTTATGTTTCTATATTATTATTTTCCATATTGGAATTATGTGCCTCTTTGTTATGAAATTTTGGACATTTTTGTATTCAAACTGTCCTAGCGAAGAGAGCAAACATTTTGCCTCTCCAGGCAGATTCAGCTATGTATCATCCATCATTCATAAGTTTTGGATATTTTCTGACACAATTTTGGTTAGGCAAGTTTTGTTTATACTTAGCTTCATCTCTGATTATTGCTTTGTAATCATTATGTAAACAATCACCATAATGTGCTGGGGAAGTTGTCACTAATTTGATTTATTTTGTGATTGCTGCAATTGAAAAAGAGGGTTGATTGAAATTTGAATACATTAAGCATCGCATCCAATTAATGCTTACCATTAAACATTGACATGGTATAATTAGAATGCTTTGTAGCCATTTTATTCTTTATTTTGCTTGCTAGAAATGCATACTTGCTAGGGGACATTTCATTCGTTGATTTGCTTGCGGGAGATGCAAATTTGTAATGTATAATTATTCACTGATTTATTTCATAATTATGGATGAAGTAAGCAAATACAGATGGGAATAAAATTGTCCCTAGAAAAAAAGATGGGCATAAATTGAACTACCTTATAACAAATTTGTTTTTCTTAAAATAAATGAAAATCTATGTAATCTATTTTTTTTGGCAATATACCTTTAGATTTGTGCCCAAAGTGGATTGTAGTAGTTTTTGGTTTTTTTTTTCTAAGTGGTACTTGCTCCCTCTCCAATTATGACTCAACTTGCAAACAAGTATATTCCTATGATGTGACTAAGCTGTCAACATAAGATATTGAGATATACCATTATTGAATTGAAAATGGCAACTTATGCATCAAAATAAACATATTTCCGTGAAGTTCCACTCACTAGTTGGTAAAAGCATGTTTGAATATATAACATTTTTTTTTTCCAGTTTTAATTTAAAAGTGTTTCTTTGTAGAGAAATGATATTTGTACAACCATTTTCTAACAACTTTTTGATAACTTTCTCTATCATACTCATATTATCTTCTTATTCTCTCTCTTCCTTTTTCTCTCTATTATTTTTGATCAATCAAATAAGAGAAAATCAAAGTTGTCATAGAAGTTGTACCAAAGAGTCGTACATATATCACTACTCTTCTTTGTATTGTTTTATTTTAAGCATTCAAAATTTTGCATACGAAAAAACTAAGTACATAATTGATACCACTCTTAAAGCACCTACTCAACTTTATAAGAGATGGGTCTGCCCTTTCATGAGGAAGATAAAAGACTACAAAAAAATATGTCTTACATATTTTTTCTTATTTTTAAATTGTATTCTACAGAATATCCTATCATTGAAAATAATTGAATCTTAAATTCAATAATTTGTTCATTTCATTTTCCTTAATGGTGCCTAGTATAGTACAAGTTATTAATATGCTAGGTAATTTTGCAGTTAATTATTGTTGTGTAGACTTTTCTATTGGGGGTCACTTAACATTCTTTGGAGGACCTCCAAATATACCATAAACTAAATAAATAAATAAATATTTCAATATGTTGAGAAGAAAATAAAATATTAAATACTGTAAATGTCAAAAATACAATTCTTGTCTCAATCACCAAACATGCACGAAACAAACAAATAAATTATTCATTGATAGAAGCAAAACAAACATTCAACTCTGAAAAGAAAATGAAACTTGTGTATATATGTTGAAGAGTTTGTTCATACAACAATCCATGCAACCTAAAAGGATCTTACAACCGTTCATCATGTTCTCATTTTTTGAAATATATAATCACTCACTCATTTCCTCTTAAATCATCAGCTTTATTATGAGTCGGCGTAACTAAACCGAGAATAACAAAGCCACCTAAAGCAACAATCAAAATGCCTAAGCAGTTGACCAAAAGTGCTTCATTGGAATATCGCGATATGACGTTGCCGGTTTGAAGGAATGTAGCCTTTTCTAAAAGACCAGTAGCAGTTGTGGCTATAGCCAATGCATAGATATAGATACCAAAGAACACATGCCATGGCATTAGTGCAACTCTACTATTTCTTGAGCCTCCTGGATACCAAAATGTTGCAAATCCAGCAGCCAACTGACAAACATTACAGAGAGCATTAAAATACATGGAATCTAAATTCTGAAGTTGAATTGAACTTGTTATTATAGAAGACTGAATATCCAAACTAGTCTTTAAGAAAAAATTCAAATACCTACGTGTTCCTTAAAAATAAAAAGTACTGATTTGGTACTCCTAAATCGCAAATGTCAGTCGAAACCAATGTTTTAAAAACTGGACCAGATCAACAGGGAAGTAGTCTGTTCATCTGTTGGTTTGATTCCGATTATCATGTTGTGTGGTTGAACTAGATTGAACCGGGTAGATCCGTGGTTGAACCACAGTTGGTTGAACCAATTAAATCATGATCCGGAGGTCTTACTGGTTCGATCTCCAATCCGGTTTTTAAAACATTGGTCAAAATAGTGCACGTCAGAACTAAAATGTCCCAACAAATTATCTAAAAATGACTAATTTTCTAACATTTCAAAATTTGGATGACCGAATTGACATTTTTCATTTCTCAGAGACCAAATAGGTCTATGTATTTTCTCGACGACTAGTTTGGATCTTTACTCAATGATAAAATGTGATAAGAATGAAAAAGATACCTGGATGAAGAATAGGAAAAGGCAGGCAAGGCCTAACCATGAATGCAGGCTGTAGAAATTGTCAATGCCCTTGTCATTGTGAAATTTCCAAGCAGCCCAGAGACCAATTAAGCTCAGAATGAGAGCAAGAAACTGTGATGCTAGATGAACTGATTTTCTGAAGCTTTTAGTTCCGGATACCGTCTTGTACGCAAGCATCCCTGCACATTGTCAAAAAAACAGGATGGAGTTAGTACTAACACTACAATGAAGATACTCACAAACCAATTAAGGTATAGTTAGTAAAAGAAACCATTATATGCAATCTAAGAAAACAGATTAAAAGCAGCGAAAACAACGATTTTCACTCTTTTCGGTACAAATATTTGAAAAGAGGAAAAAGAACGAAAACAACACAGAAAATTTGTAACTCTAAGTGAAACAGAAAACTTCTTTTGAAACCACCGACACTTCTTTAGTTTTATTCAGTTCAGAGACGAGAGTCATAAATGGAGATAAAGAAAGTTATATAATCTTATTTGAACTTCATATATTATTGCAATTAGACAACACAGAACAATTTCACATAAACTTGTTCTTGAATTCAAGGAGAAAGGTTAGCCAAGCATAAACTCTAAAGAACCATGAAAGGCTTCACCGTTGAAATACAGGGAAAATCTATAGGAATTGACTATAGGAAACAGTGTGAATCAACAATTAAGAACAAAATATGTCAAATTCCTATTAGATTTCTCATAGTATTTGGTTGCATTACATACAGTTAAAGGGACCACGCTCATAAAAAGTATTTCTGTTTTTTATCATTTGTTAACAATTCTAATTTGTTGATCACTGTTATTGAGATCTAACAAACCTTACATAACAATATCACCATAAAATTTTTCAAACAGGCACATATAAGAACATTCTCTAAGAATTAAAGAAGACAGAACAATCACCTTCACCATTGATCAGAACAAGGCCAATCACCATCAACACCGGATGAACCTACATGGAATACAAGTGTTCAAAATTCAAATCATATTTTTTCACATAAAGCTCAAAATGCAAAATTTAAAAAAAACC
>Ga0315914_1002174_pt1 | contig 30041 bp, 21 predicted proteins | sample MpolenodulesMG_FD_203920 | JGI IMG/M metagenome (GOLD analysis project Ga0315914, IMG submission 203920) | Medicago polymorpha root nodule microbial communities from Los Angeles, California, United States - elongated nodules | ecosystem: Host-associated > Plants > Roots > Nodule | place: USA...
CCCCCCTCCTTGTGTTTTTCTCACCTTCAATTGGTATCTAGAGCCTTGGTCTGTTGTCTTAAGATTTAACAGTATAGTAGAAAAAGATCTGAGAAAAACATGTCTGGTGAAGACTCCTCTCCTAGTCAGAACAACAACAATGTTGTGCCATATGATTATGGCAATAAGAAAGCCAACTCTGGTAAAGTTCCAAAGTTTAATGGAGATCCTGAAGAATTCTCTTGGTGGAAAACCAATTTCTACATTTACATCATGGGTTTATATGAAGAATTGTGGGATATTCATGAAGATGGTGTTGGTGACTTGGTCCTTGATGAAGAAGGAGCTGCTATTGATAGAAAGAACCATACTCCTGCTCAGAAGAAACTCTACAAGAAGCATCACACGATCAGAGGATCACTTGTTACTGCTATACCTAAAGCAGAGTATATGAAAATGAGTGACAAATCCACTGTTAAGGCAATGTTTGCTTCTCTCTGTGCAAACTATGAAGGTAGAAAGAAAGTCAGAGAAGCAAAATCTCTTATGCTTGTTCATCAGTATGAGTTGTTCAAGATGAAAGATGATGAAAGTATTGAGCAAATGTACTCAAGATTTCAGATTCTAGTCTCTAGACTTCAAATACTGAAGAAAAGCTATGTAGCTTCTGATCATGTGAGCAAGATACTAAGAAGCTTACCTGCTAGATGGAGACCTAAAGTTACTGCTATTGAGGAAGCTAAGGATTTAAACAGTTTAAGTGTTGAAGATCTTGTCAGCTCTCTTAAAGTTTATGAAATAGGTCTAAATGAACATGAGCCTGCTAAGAAGAATAAACCTATTACTCTGCCATGTAAAGGGAAGTCATCAAAAGCTCTTAAAGTTATTGAATCTGAAGATGAATCACCTGATGGAGATTCTGATGAAGATCCTACCGAGAAGATGGCTATGCTCTCCAACAAGCTTGAGTATCTGGCAAGGAAGTTTCTGAGTAAGAGAGGTGGCTACAAGAGCTCCAAGAAAGAAGATCAGAAGGGATGCTTCAACTGTAGGAAGCCTGGACATTTCATTGTTGATTGCCCTGATCTTCAGAAGGAGAAATCAAAGGACAAGTCAAAGAAATCAAGTTTCAACTCAAGAAAATTCAAGAAGCAGATTAAGAAGAGTTTAATGGCAACCTGGGAAGATTTAGACAATGAATCTGGGTCTGAAAGGGAAGAAGTAGGAGATGAAGCAAATGTAGTTGTGAGGTTAGTAACTACACTGACATCAGAAGCTGAACCTGACTCAGACTTAGAAAATGAAAATGAGGTATACTCTAAAATTCCCAGAGAAGAACTTGTTGAGTCTCTTAAAGAGCTCCTCACACATTTTGAACTTAGAACCAATGAGTTGAAAGATTTAAAAGAAAAGTATGTTGATTTAATGAAACAATAAGAATCAACTCTATTGGATCTAAAAGCTTCTGAAGAAGGACTTAGAAGGTTTGACTTCATTTGTAAAACTTATGAAGAGAAGCTCAAGTTTCTTTGTCAGAAGCTACAAGAAAAGTGTAATGGAAAACCTTTGGGTAAAATTCATGAGAAGTAAGGATAATGCTTATGATGTATTCAGTAACTTCTGCACTCAAATTCAGTCTGAAAAAGAAATGAAGATTTTAAAAGTAAGAAGTGATCATGGTGGAGAATTTGAAAATGAGCCATTTGAAGCCTTTTGTGAAAAACGTGGAATTATCCATGAACTCTTTTCTCCTAGAACTCCACAACAAAATGGTGTTGTAGAGAGAAAGAATAGAACTTTACATGAAATGGCAAGAACCATGATTCATGAAAATAATTGGGCTAAACATTTCTGGGCAGAAGCAGTGAATACAACATGTTATGTCCAAAATAGAATCTATATCAGACCTATCTTTGAGAAAACAACATATGAACTCTTTAAGGGAAGAAGACCTAATATCTCTTACTTTCATCAATTTGGATGTACTTGTTACATTCTAAATAACAAGATCTACCTAAAGAAATTTGATGCCAAAGCCCAAAGAGGAATCTTTTTAGGTTACTCTATAAGGTCAAAGGCATACAAAGTGTATAATTAAGAGACACTCTGTGTTGAAGAATCAATGCACGTTAAATTTGTTGACAAAGAGCCTGGAAATGAAACTCCAGAGCAAGGTGAAAGTGTTGTAGATATGCAGGTGCCTGAAGATACTTCAGAACCTGATCAGACTCTTGAATATGAAGAAAGTCCAGAAGCTCAAGATGAAGTAACTTCTGATGTAGCTCAGGATGGCTCTCAGCAAGCTAATCAATCCAAGAATACATTCAAATACAAGTCTTCACATCTTGAGGATCAAATCATTGGAAACAAAGAGAGTCCTAGAAGAACAATATCATATTTCAGACAAGAAGAGTCTATGATAGAATTGTTATCAGTGATATAACCTACTACAGTTGATGAAGCACTATCAGATGATGGATGGATAGTAGCTATGCAAGAAGAGGTAAATCAGATTCAAAGGATTGATGTGTGGGATCAGGTACCTAAACCTCAGCAGAAGAACATTATTGGAACAAAATGGGTATTCAAAAACAAGCTGAATGAACAATGTGAAGTAGTCAGAAACAAGGCTAGACTTGTTGCTTAAGGTTACAGTTAACAAGAAGGCAATGATTATACTGAAACATTTGCTCCAGTTGCAAGATTGGAAGCAGTCAGGTTACTTTTATCCTATGCAGTAAATCACGCCATAATATTATATCAAATGGATGTAAAGAGTGTATTTCTCAATGGAGTGATATCAGAAGATGTGTTTGTCAAGCAACCTCCTGGTTTTGAGGATCTGAAGCATCCTGACCATGTTTATAAGCTTAAGAAATCACTATATGGTCTTAAACAAGCTCCCAAGTTTGGTATGATAGACTGAGTAATTTCTTAATTAAAAATGATTTTAAAAGAGGTCAAGTTGACACAACACTCTTCAGAAGGACTCTTGAGAAAGTCATTCTTGTTGTGCAGGTATATGTTGATGATATAATATTTGGTTCTACTAATGCATCTCTTTGCAAAGAGTTCTCTAAGTTAATGCAGGATGAATTTGAAATGAGCATGATGGGAGAATTGAAGTTCTTCCTTGGAATTCAAATTAATCAAAGCAAAGATGGGGTGTATGTTCATCAAACAAAATACACTAAGGAGCTTCTGAAGAAGTTCAAGCTTAAAGATTGTAAAGTGATGAACACACCAATGCATCCAACCTGCACCTTGAGAATCTGATATCCTGGGCTAGCAAAAGACAAGCAACTATTGCTATGTCTACAGCAGAAGCAGAATACATCTCAGCTGCAAGTTGTTGTACACAACTGCTTTGGATGAAACATCAGTTGGAAGATTATCAGATTAATGCTAACAATATTTCCATTTATTGTGATAATACGGCTACTATTTGCTTGTCAAAGAATCCAATTCTACATTCAAGGGCAAAACATATTGAAATCAAACACCACTTTATTAGAGATTATGTTCAAAAAGGAATTTTAGATATACAATTCATTGATACTGAATATCAATGGGCTGATATATTTATTAAGCCTTTAATTGTGGAAAGATTTGATTTTATAAAGAAAAATTTGAACATGCACTTTGTGTCTGATTAAATTTGCTTGTCTCTAAATAAGAAGTTAGATTTTGAAGTCATTCAGAAGCTATAGTCCATCAGAAGCTCTTAACTGAGATTCTGAGGAAAATGTGCTTCTGAAGATGACATCAACATCTGAACTTCAGAAGCTGGATTTTGTGCTTCTGAATAGCAATGTTAGTGGCAACATTGGTAGTTACTTTTTGATAGCACCTGTCCCCCTAACTTGACAGTTACTCTGAGAAATTCTGACATGGCTTAAGTGTATTAGTGTATAACGTAAAAGGGCAATGATGAATTTATGTTTTGAATGTACTATCTCGCACCCCCTATGTCATTAATGTTGTGTTTGTTTGTCCCCTTATGAATTGCAATTGTTTTTGCTAAAAACACTTAGACAAAAACACACACTACTCACTTCACAACCTACACTTTCTGATTTTAGACTGAATCTCTGCAAAAATCGCCTTTTCCGAAACCAAAACCTTAGAACCCTAAAACTCTCATCAGCATCAATGGCAACTTCAAGTTCAAATCAAGAAACCTCCATGCAAATAGCTACTAGTGAAGCATATCAGATTAAAGGAAGAACGATGAAGCTAGAGGAATGGGAATTGACAGTTCAAGGGGAGTATCCAGTGGATTTCATCTCCTTAGCTCATCATGGTTGCGAGCTCAGAAACTTCTTTCACACTCAATACTTAGATGGTTACTTCTGCATGCTGAATGGCCCTACATATGAGAATCTGGTCAAACATTTCTGGGTCAGGGCTGAAGTTTATGATATTCATGTTGCTAGGTTGGAAGAGCATGAAAAGGTATTGATTGATCCCACCCTTAAAGGGAAGACCAGAGAACAACTTTGTTTGAAACCACTCACCTGTACAGAAATTCGCTCAAGCATCATGGGAATCCCTGTGTCTATCACAGAAGAAGTCATTGCAAGGGCATGTAGAAGAAAAGTTGAAGGATCTTATGAAGAGAATCTGGATAACAAGACAATTCCTTAGATAGAGGTTGTGAACATGACTATGTTCAACAGCACAAAGAAAGGAAAGTATTGTACTAAAGATGCAATACAAACTACTTCAGAAGATCATGTCTGAGAATCTCCTTCCCAAAGGTGGAGGAGTAGATCAACCTTCATTGGATCACAGAGTGTTCCTACACTTCCTGATAACCCTTGAGAAGGCAAATGTGCCAAAGTATATCTTCAATCATATGTTGTGGGCACTGAAGGAAAGTCAGAACAGTAACATGAGTTGGATTCCCTATGGAAGATTACTGTTTGAAATTTTCCATCAAGGAGGGATTTTGAAAGCAATCAAGTTATCAAAGATTATAATTGATGCACAACTGGGCACAGTGACTAGTAAAGTTATGAATGGTTGCACCTTGAGGAAGATGCTCCTGATCAAGAAAGAGGAATACACTCAGCTGAGCACTAATTTGCTGGAATCATCTGTTGTATCCAACCTAATGGATGATTTTCCTCCATTCTGCAGACAAGATCCTCCAGATGTAAGAGCTCATTATGTCTATGAGCACTGGAAAAGAACTGGAGAAACCATCAAATTTGATGAAATTCCAAAAACCATGTATGGTGGTGCCTTACCTATTGCTAGAAAAAGGAAATCAAAGAAGAAAGCAACTTCAGAAGCTGATGATGATGAAGAAGCTTTTGAACCAAAGAAGAAGACCAAGAAAGCAAAAGATGCTCCTCAAGAACAATCAGTTGGTTCTGAAGTGCCAACCATTCATGATGAAGTTCAGGACTTAGAACTTGTTAAGATTCTAGACAAAAGGACAAGAAGTGGCAAGACAGTTGGCTCTTCACAATCTCTACCTCCTCAACCATCAATTCCTAGGAAGAAAAGCAAACAAAATGTTAGGAAACTAAAGGTTTCAACCTATGTGAGAGAGGAAGATGAGGAGATAGAAGCATCATCTGATCTGATCACAAGAGAGGTAAAAAGAAAGAAGGCTGCTGATGCTGCTGCTTTACAAAAAGCACTGGAGATTGCTAAAGATATTGAGGTTCATGCTGAAGCTTTGCTGAAGGAATCAACAGTTGAAGCTTCTCATAAGGTGATTGAGCTAACATAGGATCTTCAACAATTGGTGGTGGTCAGTGATTTGTTGAATGTTGCTGAAGAGACTTAGAAGGAGGATGCTACCTGTTCAAAAGTTGCTGCTTCAGAAGCTGCTAAAGGTAACACTGATTCTCATAATATCCCTAATGTAATAGAAGTAGAATGTAGTTCAACCTCAACCTCCCACTCAACCTCTGCTTCAACCTCGTCAGACATAGATAATATTCCATTGAATAGAGTCTATGCAACCTTAGGAAAATCCTTATCCCTATCATCATCTACCAAGAACCATAAAAAGCCTGTTGATGATGCATTTGTGCCCATGTATCCATCTGTTCTTAATAGAATAGCTGATACGAGCCAAATGAGGATTGATGTTTGTGTTAAATTGCCTGCTAATCATCCTATGCAACCACCTATGATTGAGCCACTCCAAACTATTCCTGTTGATGCAGAAGTTGAAAGTGAACAAGTAGTGCTTGAGCCAAATATTCCTGAAACATCATCATCTCAACCTCAACCATCAACCCAAACAAGTGACCCATCTGTTTTAGATGAGCTGGCTAATCACTATCAAGGTGAATTACCAGGTTTTGCGCCAAACTTAGAAAATGCCTCTGAAATACCTTCTGATGAAGTTACTTTAGAAAGCCCCCAACAACAAGAACCTAACTTAGAAATGGCCACAAACATCTGCACTGAACTGATCATTCACCCTGAATATCAGCCATATCATCTTAATGCCACACACTCCAACATTTCATTTGGTATTGCATTAAGAAAACTGGCCAACAAGAAATCTTCCACTACAAATTTACCTGCTTCTAATGATCAACCTTCCTCATCAGCACAACCCATAAGTGTGGCCCTACCTTCAATTGAACTTACACTTAACCCTGCTGAACCTAAGCAAGTAATCATTGAACATGTTGTAGATGAGGTTCCTAACAGACCTGTTGCTACTGAAAGCACCTCCACAACCCTCACCACTGCTGAACCCACATCAATGTTAACCCTTGGTGAACCCTCTTCCTCAAACTCTACTCAACTTACAAATATCACCTTCCCACCTACCCTTTTACTAGATTCTATTATATTAAAAGAGGTTTGTGAGAATATCTTTAAGGATCTGAACAAGTTAGTGAAGACCAGGAATAACCTTGTACATGAAGAGGACTATGCCAGTGAGTGGACTTCCTTGAGAAGCAGAGTGGATTACATGATGTGTGAGCTTCAGAAGCTGTCTTTGGAAGCTCATGACAAAGCTCTGCTTGATCTTCAACAATGGTTTCAAGGAGTAACTGTAAACTTGGAAAAAGTAGAGCTCAACAGAAATCTAGAGAGAAGTAAACAGTACCTATCAGACACACCTATGTATCTGGATGCTTCAAGCATTATTCTCTCTAGTGTGCAGTCTGAAAATCCACACTTAAAGTGGTTGACTAAGCTGAAAATTTAGACCTCAGATGCTCCATTTCTTCAGAAGCTGCATGATGATCCTGTCTTAGAGAAAGAAAACAAAGAGTTGAAGAAAGCATTGTTTGAGCACAAAATCTTGGTTGCTGAACTTTAGAAGAAGATGATTGCTCAGCAAGAAGAAGCAAATATTAGAGAAGAAAATCTTATGAAGAGTTACAATGATCTTAAGGATGACATGCAGAAGCAATAAGAGACTACAAACAACTTCATTAGAATTCTGATGGAAATGGTTCAAAAACAAGTCAAGCCTTAGATTGCACACCTTATCTTTAGCTTGTTTATTCTTTATCTTGTCTGTTGTTTGTGTTTCTGGATACAGATATTTTATTTTGCTTCTGACCTTGTTTTGCTTCTGACAACATTTTTGCTTCTGAACTTATTATTTATGTCTTATATTGAATTTTTCTCACTATGTTTTTCTCATCTCTTCTTTTTGTCTTTATTTTGTCTTTTTGTTGATAACAAAAGGGGGAGTAGATGTATAGTATTTATTTATAGGCTCTGAACTCCATTAATTTAATTTAAACAAGTTAAATTAATAGGACCACCTTCTTCTCATCTCTTAGTCTATTAATTTAATGTGAGATTATTCTGAGAGTATTACGTTTTTAATGATGAATTTAATTAACATGGATAGAACTCAAGGAGAGCTTACAAACCTCACCTTAAAGTACAATTAGACTCAGGGGAGCTTACAAACCTCATACCCTTAAAGTCAACTTGTTAATTAGATTAACAACAATTGAACATTTTTTACTAGTGTTTGTCATCATCAAAAATGGGGAGATTGTTGGAACCAAATGTGTTTAACATTACCCTTTTAGTTTTGATGATAACAAGGTATTAAAAGTGTCAATTGGATATGCTAATATTTGTTCAAGTGTGCAGGGCCATAGATAATTTTCAAAATGCTTTGGATTAAGTAAAGGTTCTGGAAGAACAAATGAGAGCAATGAAATCAACAAGAATGAAGCTTGTGCTGCAAGAAAGAGGTTTTGAAGACAAGCAGTTCTGAAGAAGCTGACGTCATCAGAAGCACCTCTTCAGAAGCAGTTCACCAGAAGCTGACGTCATCAGAAGTTCTGAAGATCATCAGAAGATGAAAGATTGAAGCTTTTCAGATGTTGTTCAAATGATGAGTTAATCACGCCTATCATCAGAGAAGACTAGAAACATGAAGCAACAACTAATTCAAAAGGATCTGAAGGCTTTGAATGCTTATTCTTTGCAGAACGTTGAAAACAGACATTTGTACGAAAGTGTACAACAACTATCTCCACTACTCTGTTTTTTATGTCTGCTAGTACAAGAACAACAGCTGTGCCTGCAACGGTGTTCCTCCAGACTTGGAATGGATTTGAAATTGATCCTTCATAGAACAATAACCAAATCAGGCAACAAATCATTGGTGATTTGATCAAGCTTCTACAACGACTCATTTTTGATGTGCTGGCATGTTTCCAACGTATCTTTCACACCTCTATATAAAGGAGTGAAGACCTGCTATTTGGAAACTCAAGACTCATTCAACAATTTACAAGTGCCAAAACTCTGCTGAATTTGTTTCACATCAAAGTTCACTTAGAATTTCTTAACAACTTCCATATCTTAGAAATTCTAGAGTCTTAAAGAGTCTGTATTTGATTTGTACTGTGAACACCACTAATTATATATCAAGTGTTCAACCTCAAACAAATTTCTTTGTAATTCTGTTTGAATAGAAGTCTCTTGATTAAGTTCTTGAGCATATGAAGTCTCTTGCTTTTGTTCTTGAGCATAGGAAATCTCTTGCAGTTGTGCTTGAGTAGTTTGAAGTCTCTTGCTAGTTTTAGCAGTGAGCAATTGTAATCAGATATTACATTTTTAGTGAACTATCCTTGGAAGTGCAAGGATTACTTCCGGTTTGTGGAAGGAACCTGTATAATTGCTTTGTGTCTTTCTTCTTTCTCTCTCTCTGTTTTATCCGCTGCATTTAGTTTCTAAACATCACTTCAGAAGCTGAGTTCTATCTGCTTCTGAATAGTGACTTTAGTAGGAGAAAACGAAGAAAAAGCGAACACAATTCAACCCCCCTTCTTGTGTTTTTCTCACCTTCATTTCCTACCCCTTTTTCTCCTAGAAAAAGACACAAAAAATAAAAAGCCAACCCTAGATCTAAAGTGAAAGTTTATACCTATGTTTTGTTTTTTGGTATGGATCTGTCTTAGTTTTGATCCTTATGGTTGTTTTACAGATTTGTGTTGGTTAGGTTTGTGATGTTTTGGTTTATGTACGATTTGGTTTTTGAGATTTTGGTTTGTGTATAGTTTTTGTTGCTGGAAGTTGTGATGGTTATTTGTGTTGTGGTGCTAGAACTTTTTATGGTTATGCGTGTTTTGGTATTGATTGTGTTGGCTTGCTAGGTTCGTATTGTTGGGAATTTTTTTGGAAAATTTGATGTAAATTTAGGTTTCAATTTTTGATCCTTTCTCTTCCTATTTTTTTCGTCCTTTTCTGATGAAACTTTAGGCCTTTTAAATTGATTCAAGTTCTGACTTTTGGCCATGAAACTTTCCTCTGATTAATGGACATGAATTGAATTCAATTGGATTAAAATGGCTTGAATGATGAAATTGGAAAAGGAATGTTTGACAATGTGGCTTGAATGGGGAAATCGGACTTCTGGATACGGACTTTGAAAAAATTAAATAAAACAAAAAATGAAACTAATCTATAATATATATAAAGAAAATTACCCCTTTCAGCACTTTTGGGTTGAATTTTTCTTTCCAAAAATACCCTCAATTTTCAATACAAATAACACATATAACAAATAGATAAGAATAAATGTAAATATTAAAACAAATGTAAAAAACACGATATGAATATATACTTTTTTGTTTTTGTTTTCCTTTATCATTTAAAAAGTGTAACAAATTAGATGAGTATATTTATACTTACATTTTCATCATTCGAATTATACTCTTAAACAACTTTTTCTATAATCAAATTGTTGTTGGTGTCTTTAAAAAAAGAATTTAGATTATATATTTTTTGTTATATTGTATTATTGTCAGTGTCGTTGTAATAGATAATTATGATTAGTTTGATTTTTTTATAATTTGAAAGTAACAAACATTTATATTTTTTTTAGTTTTAATCAAAATCAAATGTTCATAAAAAAAACATTGTTCATAATTTTCAAACATTAGCGAAATAAAAAGAGCGGAAAGACGGGCACGTGAGTGACCGTCTTTTCTCTAGTAATAAATATAATAATAAAAAAAGCTGAAATAAAAAAGTAATAAAAATAAAAACTAAAAATAAGATTTTTTTTTTTTATGATTTTTGTTTTTTATCTTTTTTTTTCCTAAAAAAAATGATAAAAAATAAAAATCATAAAAAAAACAAAAATAAAATAAAAAAATATGTAAAAAGTGGGCCCAAAAAGCAAACGAAAATGAGCTATTTTAAAATAGCTCTCTGCCGAAATTTTTCTTAAAAAGGCAAGGAATATTCGGGGTCCAAGGGATATGTGAAAGTGGGATCTTAGGTTAAAAATTGGGGTATGACATCGACAAAGCATAGTTTCATACAACAATTCACCAACATAAACATTGACACCTTTCATACATGCGAACACCACTAATATCATCACCAATTTGCATGTAAGAATTTATCACCATAAATAAATCATTAACACCAAAATTATCATCAACAACATTCATTTCAAAGAAACAAGTTTTCATGTTCACATTTCACATAAAAGTCGGACATCTATCCACATTATGATATACATCATATTAAACACCCAAGCATCATCTATTCATTCACATTCTATCATACTCACATGAATTCAAAGTCTCCTACAAGTTATCCAACCACAGTATTAATTTGGCAAAGTTCGTCTAAGTTTATGAAAACTGGCATTTTTCTATTATTCTACCAAAATCAAAGTAAACAAGTTCAAACGCCTCAACCGAGTATATACACAAGTCACATATGAGTGCAGTAGCATATACATATACGTTTCATAGGCTAATTTCGATAAATTCCAAAATTTCACAAAGTTCGTCTCACTTATTATTTTGCTGAATTCCCATTTTCAAAGTAAAACCAAGTTAAACCTCATGATTATTCTCCAAAACTTTTTTACAAATCATAACTACAGTAGACAACCCGAGTCCTACCCTTTTTCTTTGAGAAAACGAGTTTTTGGAAAATTCGTGTTCTTAAACCATTTTCAAAAAGTTTAAGATACGATTCACAAAACCAAGTCCAATCTAACTCAATTGATGTTTTCAAAGGTCTAGAAGGTTTAAATATAGTTAAGTACACCCGAAACACCCAAAACATGGGTGTATGTTCCTGTGCAACTCGCCACAGCGAGTTACACCAGAACAGGTCACCCTGTTTTGGTGTTTCCCTCTCGGGAACTCCAAATTTTTTACCCAAAATTTCCATTTTTATCCCCTTGACCCCAAATTCGACCCCAAAACTTATACACTAGTTTATAAACATCAAAAGACATTTGAAACAACAACAAACATCGAATCACAACACCAAATTTCACCAAAATCATCATTATGTTCATTTTTCACTAACACCCATAATTTTCTCATTTTTCATTTAAACTTCATAAACAACCACATCAATTCAAACCTCATCATCACACAAACATAAACAAACATTCATGAAGTGAACTCAAACATATTTCAACAACAATCACTCATCAATTCATGATTTACACTCAATTATTCAAAAATCTTAAAAACAACTCAACAACAACAACTATGAAGTTTAAGCATATAACACAATAATCTCATGAAGTTTATCATACACACAAATTCACTTGAATTAGGAGCACAAAATTCATCATCAAAAATCACCAAAACTACAATTAACATAAAAGCACTTAAACCCATAAGTGAAAATTAAAGATTATGACTTAATCGATGAAGAGAAATCATCCCCCTTACCTCTAGTTCTTCAAGAATTCAAACCCTAGCTACAATTTAACTCCTAGTCTCCAATCCCAAACTCTCTCACTCTAGCTCCTCTTTTCTTCCTCTTGATGCACTTTCTCTCTCTACCTTTCTCTCAAAAAGTTTTTGTGAAATGAGTGAGTGAATGTAATGACATAATTTTCTCACAAGTGTTGCGTATATATATCCTCCACATAATTGGGTTTAGTCTCTAATTGTCTTAATGAGCTCAACATTCTTACCGACTAATTCACCAAAGTTACTACACACTTAAACCGTCAAAATAACAAATAATTACTGTCTCTAAATAATTACCCCAACTCACTAGTAACTTAGTAAAAATAATTATTCTCACTTAAAAGACTAAAAAAATAACCTTTCAAATAAAATGACTATTTTACCCCTGCTCATCAAAAGACCAAAATACCCTTGAGTCCAAAATGACTAAAATACCCTTCCCAAGCCAAAATTCCACTTATCCCAAACAAAATACACACAAAGGCAAATAATCACACAAGCGCATATAAACACACATAATAAATAAATAAAATAAATCTAACGAAAAACGGGTTGTTACATATTTCACATTCAACTCAAGAGGAGTATTTGCTACTTTAGTATCAAAGAGACGAGCATGTTCAAGAATATTGAAAATGTACTTAGATTGAGAGAGAAGATAACCTTAAGGAGAGTAGACAACTTCAATCCCCAATAAGTAGTGAAGAGTACCTAAGTTTTTCATCCTCAAGAAATAGTTTTTTTAAACAAGCCAAAATATAACTCATATTAAACGACAAAAGATGCTCCTCTCAGCACAAGGTGTGTCGAGGAAGAGCAACAAAGTTCAAACACAACACTTCACCAAAAAGAAGAAGCAAAGTAAAAACATCTAACCAACGTCCAAGCAATCTAAAGGACTTTGCCACCACAATAACCCAATAGAAATATTTACGACATTTTTCTTCAGCCTCCACATTGATAAATACTTGACCTTATCCAACAAGTGATGCATAGATTTTGCCTTATTATTAAAGATTATATCATTTCTTTTTAGCCAAATCACCCAAACTGTAGCAAGCCACAATAAACGCATAAAAGATTGCCTTTTTCTCGAACCACCTGCCAAATAAGCATAATGATAGAAATGATTCACTATAGAATTTGGATCAACTTTTGAGACCTCATCCAGTCACTAACCAAGTACCATACAAAGAAAAAAAATATTACCATTTAAAAACCAATGATGAACCGATTCCACACCACTACATCTAGAAACATACAAAGTACCCTCATCAAGTAAGACACCATGCCTACCTAAATTATCTTTGGTAGCCAACCTGTTCTGAAGGAAGCACCAAACAAAGACATAAACCTTTAGCGAGACATCCCTATGCTAGATCAACTTGGAAACCACTCCTGCCTGATGCATTTGCGGGCCAGTAAGACAATGATATACCCATCGGATAGAGTACACTCCACTTCTATCTAGCAACCAATGCCATTTATCAGTCACATCAACCTACAAATGAATGTTAGAAAAAACCTTTGAGCACTCATTGACCAACTCCTCCTCCCAAGCTAACAAACGACGCCACCACTTCCAAGTCTCACTGCCCTCCTCCCAACCTAGCGCCTGCATATCAACCACCGGACCCACTTATCCACCGCAAAATAAAATAACCTGTTAAACCTCTCCATCAACGGAACCTACCCCACCCACCTATCCGACCATAAAAGAGTATATGTCCCACTACCAACCTTCCTACACACATTCTCTTCAAACCAATTACCTCCCTCAAAGCCCACACCATCTCAAAATCCTACCTATATCCATCCACCAACTCGATCCACCCCGCCCCCAGCCAACACAAACCCTCCCTATCAACCAACATCCTCCAACACCATTTACATAACAACATAATATTAAACTCCCTTAACCTCCTGACCTCCCTCCTCTTTTCTCTTGCAAACCAAATCCCACACAACCCAAGAAGTTTTCATATGATCCTCACAACCCACCCAAAAAATTCTCCATAAAATAGAATCAAAAGAGGAAATGATACATGCATGAGCTTGGAAGACGGAAAGAGCATTGACACGAAGAGATGACAGAACAAACTTCAGAAGAATTAATCGGACACCCAAAGATAAATTCCAACTCCTCCACCCAAAAAGTCTAAACTTGATTCGATTGAGTACGTGATCCCAGAACAAGACACGCTTTGGTTTACCCTCCACTGGCAAGCCCAAATAAATAAAAAGAAGCTTCCTAATTTTAAAAACCCAACAATAATTCCGACAAAAATAGTCATATAAAAATATTGACGATTGTAGATATATTAATAGTCATATAAAAACATTGACGATTAAGAGGAAATTACATTGGATTTTTTTTAAACAAAAATAACGTACGATCATAATGCTTGCATTTTATATTATTTACAATCATACACGTTTTTTACAATCATAAATGACATTAAATATGAATACTAATGTGACGTCAAATGTGGTTTACAGAGAAGTATTTTATAATTTATCATAAATAATTTTTTTTAAGGAAGGATCATATGTAATGTTGTTATTACTATTATTATCCAAAAACATAAATGTTATAAAAATCTTGATATGATTAGTGTGCATCCATATTTATGATACGACTTACATGGGTACTATCTTTTATTTTGATATAATATATTTTTCTTGATATATATTATGGACAAACGAATTGGTGCATCTTTAGTCGACAGTACTCTAGCGGAGCACAAGTCGACGGTCTAATATAGACATATCTTTTGGCGTTGGTTAACTCTCTGCTACCACCCTTTTTGTCAGAAAAAATAAATAGAAAATATTAACTTGTACCTTTAAGATGCATGTTAAGGAACCTAAAGTGAAATTTTTGTCTAAAAAATTATGCTAATTTATTTTTCTAAATATTGAAAATTAATATTTTACGATAAATATTTATTATTTATAAAATTCTCCCTAAGAGCACAAGTTAGTATGATGAAAAATTATTTATTTTTATTTCACTCAACCACGGACATATACAGTGTAGCTATAACCCTTGAACTCTTGAACACGAAAGTCCATTCAGCTTCTCTCTCCCGGCCTCGTTCCAACTCATCTCAATCTCCATCTTCCTCCGGTGAGTCTCTCTCTCTCTCTCTCTGATTTTTCAATCGTTAGATCTCAAACCCTAACCTCTTTTCCCGTTTCTTTTTCATGAATTAGTTGCTTCGTTTTTAAACCCTAACTTCTCGATTTATCTGAATCTTAACATCATTTTTTGGTTTTCTTCAATTTCATCGCATTCGTTTCTCGTATGCGTTTTTGTTCATTGACGATCTAATATTCAATTGTTTTGATTTTCACCATTGTTTATGTGAGTAGTTCTTGGGGTCTGTTTGGATAAACAACTTATTTGCAGCTTATTGCACAAGCACTTATTTATAAGCTTGCATAAGCTATTTTTGTAACATAAGATAAAATACGTTGTTTTAATTCCCCTGCGCCGATTTGGGTGGCTAATGTAGCTTCTTCGAAAAAAGTTGTTTTGATATTTTATTTGAATATGCTATCAATTGTTTTTTATAAGTTAGATTGGAGAACTTATGAAATTAAATTGAAAAAAGCTTATGAAAATTGTCGTAAGTTGTTTTCAGGAATTCTCCCAAATTGTATGCCAGTAGATAAGCTCAAATAAACCAATCCAAACAGACCCTTGATTGTGAATCTGCTATAGACGCTTCCACTGATGAGTTTTAGAGTGAAGACCCAAATTTGATCGCTAGCAAGTTCTATGCGGCCAAATTTAGTCCCGTACAAAAAAATAATACCCAAATTAGGACAAATTAGTCCCGACTCATTATAACAGAGGGACTAATTTAGGGACGGTACAATGTACAATGGTATGTGGGCCTGGGCCCTCGCCACTTTTGAGAAAATTGTACATATATATATATATATATATATATACACCATGTAATAAATGGAGAGAATGGAAGTGAAGTTATACTAAATCACCATGTTAATAAAGCTACTGGAGATCAGAAAATATTTTAGATGTATGCTCTTACAGTGATTTTTTTGAATTAGGGGGATTGGTGATCTTTTTATAAAGCTAGTCGAGATCAGAAAATATAGTGTAACCTTTGGTATAATTGCTTTAGAGTTGTCTTTGATCTTACTTGTGGCAGCTGCAAGAGTTGAAAGAGATTCCTCTGCTATGAGTATTATCAAGAATCGGATAGGACATCACATGAGAGATGAACAATTAAATTATTGTTTTGTTACTATTATTGAAAGTGATATTTTTATTGATATTGAAAATGAGAAAACCATTTAATGTTTCCCGAATATAAAAAATCGTAGAGAGCAATTATGATGTGTATTTATGCTTTAAAAAATGAAATGTTAAATATATTTTACTTCTACAAATTATATGAATATATGTGTGTGTGGCATACACTATCTAAAATTTCTGGGTCCGTCCCTGACTAAGTTGTTCCCAATTTCAAAATGTAATGGACTAGTTGGGTATTATTTTTTGTCGGTAATTAAATCGGGCCACGGAAATTTGTCAGGGACCAAATTGGGTCCTCACTCTCAGTTCTATTATGTCATGTTCATACAATTATTTTATAATTAAGTGCATTTTTGGATTGCTGGTAAGATTGATGGAATCAAAGCGAGCCATTTTAGCAAAAGCTACACTTTGGAACTTCAACCATATCACAATGGCACTGATTTTGATATATTCACTGTCAATTTAAACTAGTTGGGCTGACCCTACTCATGTGGGACCATATAATATTTTGGCCTATGTTTTCTTTAATGGAGGTCCTTTGATTCGATTCATCTATTCTGTTTTCTCTTTTTCGCGAGTCGATTAAAAAAACTTTTGGTTTGTGGGGATTGAATTTTTCCTGGTTTTGAATCTTTTTTGTTAAATGAATATATGTATTTGTTAAACCCTAATGTCTTGAGCTGTGTATTGAGTGTGTGCTGATTCGAATGCCTTAATATTTGTTTGTGTTTCACTGGATAGTGTGGATAATTCTGGACTTCTGAGATTGTAAAGGATTATATGCTTACTTAATTTTTAATTTTGATGTATTTTTGTTATGTAAAGATGATTGTTTTTCTTTTAGATTGTGGTTATGTAAAGACATACCTGGAGTTTCTTGTTGATAAATGATTTTGAAAGAATATTTTATGATGCAGGAGTTTTGATAATCTACTAAGTGGTTATAGTCACATGCATCTTTTGGTTTCTACGAGTTTATGATTGCTTAATGTTCATTAATATATGATTCTGTGTTCCTGTAATTGCGTTGAATCAATTTTATGCTAATGTATGTGTTTCACAACGATTATGAAGCATTTGAAAATGTAGTTTGATTTTTGCCATTTGAAAATGCCTTTAAGGCTTTTTTGTAGTTTGGTGCCGCTAGTTTTTGAGTATTTGTTGAATTTTATTAATAATCATTACCATCTTTTTGGTCTCAGTTTGTTTTCAGGGTCGATTCAAATTTCTAATATGACCAAGTCTGTCGATCTTCCTCCCAAGGGTGGGTTCAGTTTTGATCTCTGCAGAAGAAATGATATGCTCGAAAAGAAGGGTCTTAAAGCCCCTACTTATTTGAAGACAGGAACCACTATTGTTGGTTTAGTTTTCCAGGTCTGAATAATAATTTTTTTAATTACTGTAATGTTATTTTTATGCCATTCTCTGAAGTATTTGTTTTTGCTCATTTGCTTGCATCTTTATCATGAGTTCATGAAGCGGGGTCTTCCTTGGAAAGATGTATCCAATTCCAAACACTGAATGTAAAGTTTAGTCTTAGATTGTACTCTATAGTGACTTGAAAACATGGTTTGTTATTTTTTGTGTGGCATTATTGGGATGTCACAAGGAAAGTCAAACAAATGTTGTAAGTTAAGTTAATTTGCGGTAAGGAGGATTTGCTTATATTATGATGATAATGCAATGTTTAGCTCTAACATTATGTATTATGGATTATTATGTTATTATAACAAAGAAGGGGGTCGGGAAGTGAGAATATGTTAAATATCCTTCATAAATTTGAGTCCGAATTCCTTCTTTTATGGATTTCTTTTTACGAAATGTGCTACATATACAAAATTGTACCTTCTGGCGTCTATGTTTCATGATTTTCCATGGAACCGTAACCCATTCCACTTGCTTTATTGTACTCCGTATTTATGTTTAATTTGTCAAGTTTTTTGGATGTTGACGTTTCCCACAAATAATTTTTCTTCAGGATGGTATCATTCTTGGAGCAGATACCAGGGCAACCGAAGGACCCATTGTTGCTGATAAAAATTGTGAGAAAATTCATTACATGGCACCCAACATATATTGTTGTGGAGCAGGCACTGCTGCTGATACAGAGGCTGTAACAGGTATATTTAATAATGCATATATCTTGTTGCACATTTATATTTCATTCTCTATGAAATTTTGCATATGGCTAGTCTCTAGGTTTCATCTTGTTAATATAGTAAAAACATTGAAAATGTGATGTTTCTTATTATTGCAGACATGGTCAGCTCACAGCTGCAACTACATCGCTACCACACTGGTAGAGAATCAAGAGTTGTTACAGCACTGACTCTTCTTAAGAGACACCTTTTCAAGTTGAGTTTCAGAACTAATGTTTTATGCAATTTTGTTCCTTGTATGTACACTGATTCTGACTCTTTTAAACATCTGCAGTTACCAAGGTCATGTCTCAGCTGCATTAGTTCTTGGTGGGGTTGACGTCACTGGACCTCATTTGCATACTGTTAGTTCATTGTCTAAACTTTCCTTTAATATTTAAAGTTTTATTATTTGGAATTCATACAGTAGGGTTTCTCGTGACTATTTGAGTTCATGTTTCGCAGATCTATCCACATGGGTCAACCGACACCCTTCCATTTGCTACAATGGGATCTGGTTCACTTGCTGCAATGTCTGTATTTGAGTCTAAATACAAGGAAAGCTTAAGTGTAAGTAAACATATTAAGGCTAAAAAATAATGCTTGCTTCAGTTTTACTCTTTATTAAAATAACTAGACTGCGCCCACATTGTGCTGTATAGAAAAGAAAACAAGAAGCTCCCATCCAATTCAAAATGTTCACTGTACTTCTGTTAGAAACTGGTACCAAATAGAGTTTACTAAAGCAAACTGACTTTTCTCGATAATATGGCAGAATTACACAATCAGAAAATTACAGAAATGCATACATCAGAATGTTTACAATAGTTCCGTACAAAGAATTAGAAAGCATGACCTTTCCCTCCCAGTAATCGCTCAATAACTTCCCAATAACCAATTTTCCCTTATCCTTCCCTAGTTATTCTTAAACATAATTATACATAACTGAGACAATTGATTATAATGAAACTTAACTGCATAAGTAACTGCTATAATTATAATAAAACTGACTATGTTTTTTTTATTTTTTTAAAAAACAACTGACACAATAATATGAGGTCTGACAATATTCCCCCTCCCCCCAAATAATCACCCTGTTCTCTAGGCGTAGGGTTACACGAGTCTACCAAGGTCCCATAACATGATATAGAGTGATTAAACAATGTGTGAAACATGAGAACCTCTGAATTGGGTGATATTTTTTTACCCCAAAACAGAGTGTAACAGCAGTAAGCCTTGTCTCCACCAAAAGACCTCAGCCACCCCCCTCACAACGGTCATTGGTGCTCCGATGACAATCCTTTAATGGTGGCGAATAAAGGACTCGGCAGCACAATGATGATGGCGTGAACATTTTGGTGCACGGGGCAAAACTCATTTTTCTGCATTCTCAGCCTTGGTCTCTTCAGCCTTTTCTTAATCGATAACCTTCATTTTTCCTTCTATCTCTGAGATTTCTCTTACGGCCTTCATTCCCCCTTCCCTTGGTTCTGCATTGGAACTGACCGAATTTTGTGCTTTCCATCTGTTCTGCAATAGAACTGACTGAATTTTTTCCTTCATGTTCTGACTGAATTTTTTCCTTCTTCTACTTTCTCCATAATAACTTGTTTCCCTTGTTGCATATTGCATGAACTTTTAACTGTCAGCAGCCCCGATTCCATGGCAGGCTCCTCTTCATAGTTAGGTAAGATGCTCCTGTATCCCAACTCAAAACGCCAAAAAAATGCACACAAGAATTTACTCCAACTAACCTGTTGGTGATGTCCGTTCCACCAGTTCAACCATTTGCGAGCACGACCTATGAGTAACATCAATCCATAGCACCCACCTTTATGCATCTTCTCCATCACATTCGGAGCTCCATTTCCCGCATGGTACCGCAGATCCAAGAAACGTGATGTGGTACCAGTTTTAAAAACTGGTATCCAATAGAATTTAATAAAGGAAACTGACTTCTATTAATAACAGGGCAGAATTACACATACTCAAAGAATTGAAAAAATGAATAAATGCACACACGCTTGGTCTCTCCCTCCCAATAATCGTTCAATAACTCACTAATAACCAATTTTCCCTTACCTTTCCCTATTTATTCTTAAACATAATCACACATAACTGACAATTAATTATAAAAAACATAACTGCATAACTAACTGCTTGTAAAACTGGCACAATTACTAATGATATGTGGTCTAACAACTTCCAATTAGGGGTGTTTTTATCCAATCCAATTCAATATAAACCACAACCACCAAACCTAGAAGCCATAAATCAAACAATGATGAAAAGAAACAGATATATGGGTGGGTATAATTAGTAGAGATTGGCACGTACATAGTCTCCTTTGCATTTATTATTGTTGTAAACTATGTGGAAGGACACCCTTAAGACTTCTTAAACTACTACATTTGATAATCCTCTGTGAAATGTATTGTGTTCACATTCATTTTTAGTTGTAAGAAAATTTTAGCTAGACCAACTAGACCTATTTAATGTCATTATTCCAAAATTACCATTCACATGATTCAAGACAAGCGAAATGAGAGAATCCTCTACATTAAGTACCATTAAGAGTAGTTCAAGAAAATTATATGAACTTAACTATAATTGTACCTAACATCCTTAATAATTGTAAAAAAAAAGACTAACATCCTTAATCTGTGTGTTGGTCGTTAGCTTTGCTTGTAATTTAGCCTGGAGGCAATACACTATAATTGTTGTAATTGATGCTGATGGTGTTCGTAACTTCAATCATGTCTTGATTTTGCAATTCAATAGAGATTTTAATTTGCTATAAACATTTTGATCTGGTGCAGAGGGATGAAGGAGTCAAGTTAGTTGTTGAGTCGATATGTGCTGGTATATTTAATGACTTGGGAAGTGGAAGTAATGTTGATGTTTGTGTGATAACCAAGGTTAGTTCCTAGATGCGGAATCCTGCCAGTTGTTTGAGGGATGCATATACATCTAATTGTGTACTAATTCTTCGTTAATGCTGCACAGGGACATAAGGAATATCTAAGGAATCACCTCACGCCAAATCCCCGTACTTTCGTCAATCCAAGAGGCTTTACATTCTCCAAAAAGACTGGTTTGTTCTGAACTTTACTTATTTTCTTACCCTTGAGACTACAATAAAATGGTACAGAGATAGTTGTCAATAACCGCCTAGTGTGCGGCACTATACACGTCCCTTATGGTACAAAGGGTTGTTAAACAGCGGTGCTATAGCATATCATATTTTGTTGCGTTGTCTATGAAAACTGCAATGTTATCCTAGTTTTTCCATTGCAGTTTCTGGTAGCTGATGTGGCGACAGTATAGGAGAGAAGAGAATTTTAGGATTATGTTTTTTTGCCAATAAAAAATTTAGGGTGAGGGATTAGTGTGCCAATCCAAGGCAGGGAAGATCTTAGGGCTCAAAGAGCACTTACAAAGGTATTTACGTTTACCTCTCTCAAGGACACTAGCGGGGCTTGAACCCGGGACCTGAGATCCAAGGATTTGCAATTTGCATGCATGCCAACCATGGCCGATTATTATTATAGAGAAACTATAGAGTCAGTTAGTATTACTCCTCTAATTTTTAAATATATATTAGATTAAATATGTTGTAACTTACTGGTTAAAATAATTCTAAAAATAATCTTTAAGTTATAAGATAATATGTGTGTGTGTAAAGCCAATGTTGCTTTCATACATTTTGGTGTTTTTTATATAAAAATAAATTATTTATAATAATTAAAATAATGATGATGGTGATGATGTTGTTGTTGATGATGATGATGATGATGGTGATGATGATAGTAGTAGTAGTAGTAGTAGTAGTAGTAGTGGTAATATTATTATTATTATTATGTGCTTGTGGAGGAAATCAAAATAAGGGGTAGTCTCGGAAGCACAGACTTTCAAGTCTTTCACCAAGACACAATTTACTAAAGAGGGATGCTATATCAAGCGAAAGACATTTTCACGAGAATCCCACGAAGGTGTATTTTAACACAATTTTGCTCAATTTAATTCCAGTTTTTGCGGCATTCATGCAGGTAGTGGTACATTAATTAACACTTCTCAGAATGATTTCGTGAATAAAACTTTTGCTATACATATCTTTTCCATTTACTAAATTAAAATTGAAAGGAGAGGAAGAAACTTCTAGGGCCATAGAGAGAACTAGAAATCAAAATTTGCAATATTATTATTATTATTATTATTATTATTGTGGAGGAAATTAAAATATGGGGTAGTCTTGTAAGCACAAAGACTTTCAAGTCTTTCACCAAGACACAATTTACTAAATAAAAATTGAAAGGAGAGGAAGAAACTTCTAGGCCATTAGAGAGAACTAGAAAGCAAAAGTGGCAAAGTGGAGATGAAGAAAAAATAAGTGGCACATGTGAATATTTAAAGCTTGTAGAATTAGAGTCTAGATCTTGACGGTGTAGAATATTGAGAGTTTTAGACGTAATGCCAATTTCGTATCCTTGATAATCACCTCTTAACCCTTCTTAATGTGACTTCCAAATCCCGCGGGCATGAAACATTATGGAGTGAGCGTTTGATTGATGCAGGTTTGGTCAATATTCTTTTCATTACATATAAACAGATATAGATAAGGATAATAGAATGAGTAGGGGGCAACTTAACCTATTGTTGGAAAGAAAAAGATTTGGAAATGAATTAATTCCTTCATAAAGGTTAGGGATATGGGTGATTGATAAGAGCTCTTAAGTTTTAGATATAGATTAGGTATACCCCAGAACAAAAACAATTGTATATTTGATTCATTTTGACATGTTAGGTATTTCTTGAGTAAGTAATGGTTTACAAGATTATGTTCATATCTTAACATTTTGAGAAAAATTATATTTGTTAAAAGGAAAATGAGGATGAGACCTTATAGCTTGACGTGTTAAGTATGAATGTTGGATAATTAGAATTTGGTACACAGCTTTTGTTCTTGGTCTGGCAACCACATTTTGCTTTTTAGCCCACCAAGAGACTATGTTTTGACTAGAATATATGCATGATCCTGAAGTAGAGCGCCTGCCGAAGGTCAGACGGCCAATTAACTACAGGAAAGCTTGTTAATGACAGAGGAAATGAAGTAGATGCTTGTTGGAGATGTAGCTCTTTGTTTAGACAGGGCAGGCTCCAACCATTGTAGAGACATTTTTATCCCCTGCCATGTTACATCTTTATATTAAATCTAATTTATTTAGATTAGTAAACATAAGAGAGCCATCGTTGACATGCTTGACCTCAATACCCCAGTAGTTTAGTTCTCCAAGTTGCTTTAGACCAAGCTAATAGTGCAGCTGAGTATAAGATGCTGAATAAGCCGAACAGACTAGCCTGTGACAATGATATCATCAACACAGACAATCATATAAAGAGTATCAGAAGACTTGCTGTAGATAGAAAGTGATGTAATGGATCACATTTACTAGATGTGAGTGAGCTTGAGCGTATAGGGCATTTTTCAGCCTTTTAAAACAGGCATTGGAAGCTTGTTTTCATGCCATAAAACGGTTTGTGAAATCTGCAGACTGAACTTTTGCTGCTTCAAACCCTCGGGGCTGCTCCATGTACACCATTTAGGGAAGTGTTATTCACATCCACTTGGCTTTAGAGGCGAGAGTGAAAGTGAGGATGATTCCAAGTTTCCAACAGTAGTAGGTTTAATTATACGGGAAATTTTCTGTGTAACCAAACCTCGACTTCAGCTGTTATGGAAACCCTTTTGCTATTAGGCTGGCTGTGTTCTTATTTATCTCATATTTGGCCTGTTTAAAGGAAGTCGTGGCTCTTCGTGCTATAAATAATCTAATACTGACTGTACCATTCTCATTCTCATTATCTATAAATGCTTATTTTCTAAGTCTAGTATCAAGAGACAACTTTGCCTATTCAAGAAGTCCACCAGCACCATCAATTTGTGCACATCTCATTTAGTATATATCCTTTATCTATCCTTTAGAAAAATCAAGTCTTCACATAACCAAACTCCTTTATGAAGCTATTTTGTTTCTCCAACTAATGCATAAAGTTACATTACATGTTGGGTGTATGCTCTGTTTTGTGATGTCGTATAAACAATTCCGTTAAATATTCAAACATAATTGTACTTACTTGTATGACTTATTCAATCTTATTTTTTAGTGTTAATTTAAAGCCCGATGAGGCTAATTTACCTTAACCATATGTTAATTTAAAGTACGGAGTGCATTCCTTATGAAAATTTTGATGTATAATATCTAATATTTTATGTTTATCTGTTACAGAGGTTCTCTCAACAAAGATTACTCCTTTGAAGGAGAAGGTTGAAGTAATTGAAGGAGATGCTATGGAAGAGTAGCAAAATTCTGAGTCTGAAACTTTGATTAGTGCATTGTCTGTGATATTGTAATTGTACTTTCAGAAGCTTGGTTTTCATTGACCTAAAATGATTTTTTAGTTAGACTACTGCAAGTTTTATTTAATTCAATCAGATTGTTGCAAGTTATCAACCACAAATTGCATCATTTGGAATGAAAGTTCTCTGTCCTGTCATTTATAGTTTTGGCTACGAATGCTTACGACATGTGCTCTCTACAATAATTAATTTGACACATTCAAGGAGTTGGCACATCCGTGATGATTGGATCGAGATCAGACTATCCAAATTTTAAATTTGGTCTTATTTATAAGAAAATTAAATTCTTGGCCAACCAATCTCGATCAAACAACCACATATATGTTGAATCCTTGAATGTGTCAAATTAATGACTGTCCAGACAATCTGATTTCCAATGCTTAAAAGAATTTGGATTGGCCATTGGCATGTGTCGTGTTAGATTGGGGCTGGGTCGGTTATAATTTTCTCACATATTATTTGTTATTTATTTTTAGGTCAATTCTAGGGTGAGGGCTCAATCAAGTCCCTCACCAGTGGACCAGAAAAAATGCACCGTTAGATTTAATTGATGGTCCACATTTTTTGAAATAAAAATAAGAGTATATACACATGGAAACACAATCTGACTGGGTCTTCCTTAATCTGTATGATTATGTCTTCTCTCCAAATGATGTTTCAATGGTCAATTTAACGAGATCCAATTTTCCCAATTCTTAAGGAAAAAAAGGTGAAGGATTAATTGAATTGTTGTATTCTTCATGAAACAATATCTTTAATAAATATGAAACAATACAGGATTAATTGAATTGTTATATTCTTCATGAAACAATACCTTATGAAAAAAATGAAACAATACCTTTTAATCTGAGTCTTTCTAGGGATTTATAATGTTGGTGCAATGGATGGATGAACACAGAGAAGTTATGGTGTTCTAATAGGTGGGGTGTCCAAAAATCAAAGAAACCCTCCCTAACATTTTTATTCAACAAAATAGAAAAACACGAACCAATACCTCATCTATGAATATATTCTTGTAATCTAGCAACATTAGTTTTGAACTGTAAAGAAAAATCTATAACTTACGAAATTTCACCATTAAAACTTCATTGGAGAGAACACAATTTCATAGACAGGGGAGGTGTAGGGGTAAGATTGTGTGTGAAATTATTTAGATATTCACATTTTTGTTTTAAAAAATATGGATCATTGATTAAATCTAAATGTATATTTTTTTGATCCATCGGCAAGGGACTTAATTGAACCCTCACCCTAGAATTCACTTTCTTTTTAATATAATATATATTTAACAATATTAAATAAGAGAGATCCCAACACATTCATGACTTTAAAAATTAAAAGCTAAACTTCAAAAATGTTTTTGTTTTAATTCAATATATGATTTAATAATATAATATAAATCCAAATACTTTTTTTTCGACAAGAATATAAATCCAATTACTGTTGATTGTTCGTAAAAAGAAAGATAGAAAAAAAGATGCAATGTTAAATGTATGATTCAAACGGCTGATTATCATGTATAACTAGTAGAAGTTAATTTACAATTTGAATGTGTTGAGAATGAAAAACTACGTAGGTTTTCAATGGTTTGTGAATGTCTTTGCATTTGCCTTTTCAATTAGAACAATGCTAGCAGTACGTTTTCAACAGTCTTTTGTATTTGTTAAAAGAGTAATATTAGGGTCTCATGTGGATCAAATAAGGATTCATCGTACATGAATCTTTGATCTAAGTGTAAATTTCTTGAATTGAGATAGAAAATAAAGGAAAATGATAGAAAATTAGAGAAAATTGACTAAACTAGGAATTGAAAGAAAACAACATGATTAGGAGTAGTATAATTCTTGTTCAGAACCTGAAGGCCAGACACCATAGTCTGAAACCTTGAAAACATTGTTTCAATGTCTTCATCATCCATCATCCTTAACAGTTCATACTGTTGCAGCAAGAGGTTATCCTTAGCCTCCTTAACTTATTGGTTTCCTTAATAAGTAGAACACAATGACTCAAATATGGCTTTAACAATGGATTTATCAATTATTTTGGTATACTTCGAGTGATACGAAGCTTCAACCAAAATACAACGCACCCTATGATGCTTTATGTAGATCTTCCTCTAAGCCTCAATGAGACTCTTCTCACTAACATACCTTCAGAATCAACAGTAAATCCAACATCATCTTCAACAATGTCCCATAATTCATCATTAACTCCTATGATGTGACTGTACATCTTACTCTTCCACCATGAGAATTGAGCAACATCTCCATTAAAGGACAGAGGTGTGACAAAATAAGTATTCTTCTAAGAGGTAGAGGTGTTGATGTAATCATATTGTATTTGAGCACCACAACCACGTGTACCAAAACTAGTATCAGAATCAACAAACATTTTTTTTCTTAGGATTTTTTCTATTAAGTGGCTGAGCACAGACCATGCTCTGATACAAACTGAAGGTGAGAAAAACACAAGATGGATTGGGGGATTGTATTGTGTTGGTTTTTCTTTTTTTAAACTTTTTCTAAGTGTTTCATTGACCAGAGTCTGAAAGTAATATTTAAAGTCTAACGTAGAGTTTTGAATGCAGCGATTAATATCGAGAGAGAGTGAGAGAGAGAGAGAGATGGCAAGTTATACTAGTTCCTCTTACAAACTAGGAGTAGTCTAACTTAATCACAACTTAAAGAGACTTGTGACAATCTAATTTCATAAAAAAAAGATTGTTTGGTTTTACACTTGATATAGAATCAAAGGTGTAAACAAATACAAAATAGAGTAGACTTTAAGACTTAAGAATTTATAAGATATGAAGTTTGTAAGAAATTCTAAGTTCAAATGCGCTTTAGTTTTGACCGAGTAATGACACTTTCAAAATATGCAGAGTCTTATAACTTTGTTCAAGTCTTCAGGTCCTTAAATAGTGAAGGATACGAGAGACATTGGAGAGGAGTGTGGAAATGAAATTAAAGGTTATGTACTATTTTACCCAAAATAACAGTTTTAGTGATTTTTGTCAAAAATAAAAAGTTGTTTTGGTAGTTTTATTTGGGCTAGTTTTATTAGTCAAAATTCTTTTGTAACCCTAAAAATTGTTACTGGTGTGAAAATGAAATTAAAGACTGTACTATCAACTTTCTCTAACATTTCATTCTTTTTATTGCTCTAAAAAAAATGTGCATCCTTCGCTAAATATTTTGGTCTAGTAGCATAGTGGTTGGAGCTCACACATTTAAATGTGAAGAGTGGGCGTCCGGGATTTGAACCCCGCTCTCTGCATAAATTATGCAATGTTACCATCAATCGAGCTAATCTCACGGGAACAATGATATTTTATTTTATAAGAATAACTAATATTTTTTTTCATATTAGTTATTATACTCGGATTCAATAACTAATATGAATCCGAGTATGGACTCATGGAGTTGCACGTTTTTATTTTTGGATAAGACGTATTTGTATTAAATGTGAATAAAATTTAATACGGAAAACCGTATGTAAAATTATATATTTCGTGCCTTTACATTCTTTATATACTAGTTTGTAAGTTAAAAATTACGCACTTATAATTTAGTTAATGATTAATTTCAGTAATCTTTTCAAAGAGAACTATGATCTACTTTACTAGCTGATATATAAGTTATTCACTATATTCTCAAAAAATAGTTCTGCAAAAAAATAGTTCTTCTCAACGGAGTTTTAGTAGTGTGTGAATTTCAAAGTTTGGTTCATTGAAACAAAAAATAAAAGTGTAAAAATATAAATGTTAGAATAATGTTTATTTTTAAAAATTCATTATCCTTTATACTTCATATATTTCAATAAAATGTTGTTTAATGATTATATTAAGTTGTATTATTGGTGCAGATAGTGACTATGCATGATCGGTGGGAAGCTTACAGGGAGAAAACACATGTTCTAAAGATCTTATATTTGCATTGAGACGATCATCCCTATTGCAGTTCAAGACCAAATTAGATGTGTTTTTAGCTTGTAATACCAAAGAAGATGTTTGTGATTTTAAAGTCAAAGGTAGTTGGTTAGAACGAACTTGCATTATTTATGCCGGTGATACTAACAACATTGTTGCACAGGTAATTGAAAATCCTCAAGTATATGCGAGAGTATATGCAGTTTTAATTAATTCATTTGATTTGATTATTATAAATAGATACTAATCACAAATCCATTTTTGTGGCATTGTTGTTACTGCAGATGCACAAAAAGCACACTCTTCAGAGTATTTTAATCGATAAAGACCATTTCGCAGTTACGGTTTATCCCAATGTTGATTATGCTTTCATAGTGGCATTAATCGCAATTCTTAACGAGATTAACGAAGACGATGAATAGATGATTATTGATTTGTATTCTTCAAACGTTGAGTAATATATTACCATGCAATATTAAATTAAGTGGTTTGCATATTATATTAAATTGTCACGGCTATTTAGTGTTTGTTGAGTATAAATTATCCGAATATCGAATTTCATATTCTAAATTAATGACAAGTAAACATCACACAAAATACTTTTTAGTATTTTTTCATTTTTGAAAAAATACTTATCTAAAGACAAGATGTGCAAATATTAGTCGAACAAATCATCGTATAAAGACACCAATGTTGGCCTTCCAAAAAAATAAGAGAGACACCACTGTTGGGAAAAATCAAAACCTATTATATATATTTGGTTTCAACTATTTCCACCGGCTTATTTTTATACTTTCCATAACTTGGGCTATGTTATATTCCTTGTGATAGGAACCCAAAATAGAAAGAGAAATGATAACCAAACACATAATTTTTTACACAAATACAATATCAGTGTTAATCTCGTAATTTCATTAAATTAGAGGGGCATAATTGGCTTTTTCTTGCTGAAACTTCTCTCTCTTTTCTCTTTCTTCACATGCGTCTTCTCCGAGGCATCCACCCTCCGTCCTTACTTCTCTCTCTTTCATCGTCATCATCTTTCTTTCTTTAAACACCCTTCTCTTCGGAGGGAGAGGGTTGCAAAGGAGATACA
>Ga0315914_1002175_pt1 | contig 30040 bp, 10 predicted proteins | sample MpolenodulesMG_FD_203920 | JGI IMG/M metagenome (GOLD analysis project Ga0315914, IMG submission 203920) | Medicago polymorpha root nodule microbial communities from Los Angeles, California, United States - elongated nodules | ecosystem: Host-associated > Plants > Roots > Nodule | place: USA...
TTGGCCTAATGATGTACCAATTGATTCACATGGAGGAAACGACTATGTTGTTTGATAACGAGCTGCGTGGATCAGTGGAGGACATTGTGGTGTGTGGAGGTCCTGTCTTTGGGGACCTTCAATGGAGGTTGACTTCTTTACCTATTAGGTTTGGGGGGTTGGGGTTGTACTCAGCAATAGAGGCTTCCTCGTACGCTTTTGTGGCTTCCAGGGAACAATCTTGGGTGCTACAAGATCATATTTTGAGAGACAGTGGGATAAGTGGTATGAACTCGGATATTGACAATGTTTTGTATAGTCTTCGTAGTACGATTCCAGATTTTTGACGTTAACATTTTTACTTGCAAGCGCAACATCCCTCCAAAAGCTCAACATGTTTTGGCAAGTGCCCTTTTTAGTAAAAGTGTTCAAGATATGGAAATTAAGTTTGACATGACCACTAGACATAATCAGTATTAGGGTGTTTGCAAGCGTCACATGCTCATGATTTTCTTATAACTATCCGTATTGATAAATTACGTAAGCATATGTCACTAGTGGATTGTCGTAATAAATTATATGTTTTTTTAACTTGATGATATTATTGTCTTTTTAAAGGATAATAACTTCTCTTTCTCTTATACCAAACAATAATAATTTTATTGATGAAATAAAAAAAAGTAGCAATACGTGTTCTTAGCTTAAAAACAATGTGATTGACGCCGACGGTGCCATCTTCATCGCAACAACAAAACAGCCTTTACAAGGCAACAACACATGGCTAGACAGACGAATAAATAAATACCATTACTCTGATTCTAGTGGGACCCACAGTCAAATGACTCAGACGACGACGTTTTGACGCGCGAGTATCGTAACAAACAACGCATGTCCCGTGAAATTGAATTACTAATTGCATTGTATAAAGTAAAGTTTGTAATTTCCTTCCTTCCTCTGTAGCATAGCATAGTACCTCTCCAACTTCAACCAATTCAAATTCAACATCTCTGTTTTCTTGGTTATATCATCATCATAGTATATATATATTTTCTATTTATCATTATCATTTATAACACAACATTAACTTAACTTATAAGAATAAGAACAATAAAGTATAGTTGGCAAGTGAATTAGAATTACTACCAGAATTTAGAAATGGCGGCGAGAACCGTAAAACGCCGCCACGTGTCGTCGATCAAGCTTAGCGGCAAGCTTCTGATTCTCTTCACCGTTTCAATCTTCTGCGTCGTCGTTTTAGTTACCTTAGCTCTTTTCACACTAAACTCAAATTCAAACTCTACGAAACCCTCAACAATTCGAATATCTAACGTCGTTTTTGATGGTCCTCCAAAAATCGCGTTCTTGTTCCTCGTTCGTCAAAATATTCCCCTTGATTTTCTCTGGGGTGCTTTCTTCCAGGTTCCTTCAATTTCCTCTTCCTCTTTTTTTTAGTAATTTTTTTTTGGGTTATTTTAACTTTGAATTTTTTTTTTTTTGTAGAATGGTGATGTATCGAATTTTTCGATTTATGTTCATTCGACGCCAGGGTTTGTGTTGGATGAATCTACAACAAGGTCTCACTTTTTCTATGCTCGACAACTTAGTAATAGTATTCAGGTTAGTTCAACACTCCTTGCAAAGGTTAAGGTTTCATTTTCATGTTCTGTTTGTTGTTATTGTTACATTTGTAAATAAATAGCATAAAGGGTTGGACTTTATATGAAAAATTGAATTCTGGAATCAAAACCTCCAATTTCTAATTTCAAATTAGAATCATTTCTGCTTGAGAGCAACCTAACATGTCAAAATCGATTATACACCTCTAGAATCAATTTTGGCAATAGTTTAGTTTCACAAGTTAATGGTTATGTGATGTTTACATGATGGAGACATCACAGCCAATTTCATAATGTTATTCATAACTTAGCTAAATCATCTAAATACATAAAATTGTAACTGGGAATGCTCTTGGGGTGATGATAATCCTCTCTTTTTCCCCCCTTCCATTTCCTAAGTACATACGTCTGATTCGAGACCTATAAGATTGTTATGTAATTACAAAGAATTTGATTTTGAAGAGTGTTTGTTTGATCCTCTCTTAGGAATTAGGACACTTATTGCAAAAATTTCTGTTTTTAGCCTGATTGGTTTATGCAGATGTAGTTGAAACATAAGTTATAATACTCTTATATGTTGTATGAAACTGGAACATGTTGTTTTATCAGTTGCTTTAAGAATTCAGTGTTACATATCTTAGGTTTTATGGGGAGAATCAAGTATGATTCAGGCTGAAAGGCTGTTACTGTCAGCAGCTTTGGAAGACCCTGCAAATCAAAGATTTGTTCTTCTCTCAGATAGGTTTGTGTTATAAAGTCTTGTATTAACATAAGTTTTCACAGGATATTTTTTCTTTCTCCTTTACTTTTCTCAACCTTACATAAAGGATTGGTTGGGGTTGGGATATGTTTTTGCATAAACTTTACTTTGCCATTATAAGAATCTGAGTTTCTGTTTTCCGTGTGCAGCTGTGTTCCTTTGTACAACTTTTCCTATGTGTACAATTATATCATGGTTTCTCCAAAGAGTTTCGTGGACAGGTAGAAGAAGGCTTTGGTTCTTGAGGTGCTTAGCACTAATTTTCTTTTTATTAGTCAATCATAATCAGTCCACGCTTACGTGCGCGCGCACGCACACACACATTTTTCCTTGTGAGATGGAGATATTTGACAGGTGAATTGAGCTGTTTTTTTATATTGTTACAGCTTTCTTGATGTGAAAGAGGGCCGCTACAACCCAAAAATGTCACCTAAGATACCAAGGGAAAAATGGCGTAAAGGGTCCCAGGTTATTTCTCTTACTTTTGATTTTGTCATACTGAACCTTATTGTTGTTCATTCCAATCATACAGGACCCTTTCTCTTGGAATTTTTTTATCTACAATTGTGTTTTATATTTGTTGCACAAATGGGACAGGACATATTAGTGAGGCGAAATTCAAGGTTTTAAACATTGATCATGATAAATGTAGCGTTTTGAATCACACCCAAATACAGTGATGTTGTCTCAATCGTGGTCGTGTTGAACTTCCAGTCACATAATAAACCATTACCATTACGTTGTGGCCCAAATTGCAGTCGCAGACTTCTGTTTAAAAGTAGCTCCAGTTTTTTGTTAAACACACAAATTCAGTTGATACTAGCTGATGACAAAGCATCAATTTGGCTTGTTGAAGGATTGATAGAGTATAAGCAGGGTGTTTAAAACTGGATGTATGGATAGATGTAGCCATTATTAGAATGAAGCATTTGGATTTTAGAGAGTACAATATGATAGAGATGTGAATATTACAATGGATGAGTGGTTGTACATGACATGGTAGGATTAAAAATACAATCACATAGAGAGAAGAAAGACCATGTTAAACTGTAGGTCAAACCATTTAGGGGTAAATGGTCTATCATTGAATCATATCTAGTACATGACAGGGCTTTATGACTTCGGTTGATGATTGATCCATTTTGTAGAACCCTCCTAGCTGGAAAAAGTTAGGTGGTGATCGTTATTTGGAGGCTTTAAGAACTAGTTCTTATCGAAATCTATTTCTAATTTAAAATTAGTTTAGGTAAAAATAATAAAGTTAGTTTTTTGTATTCCCATTTGTATCAGGGATTCCTATTTTTTCTACTATATTTTTGTATTTATTTTGAACTTTGTCTCATTTGTTTAATATTTGTATTCAATTTTCATCTTTTTCTCCATATATAAATGCGGTCTACTTTTATTCTTTGTATAACGAATGACAAATTTGAACTAAACTAAGAATTAATTTGAAATTAGTTGCAAAATAACCTGAAAATTCTGAATTTATATGATTGATTTTAAATAATTCTAAACTGGTTTTAAGGGTTGCCAAACAGCCCCTAGGGTTCCTTTTCAATCTGCCTTTATGCAGTTAAAATGTTGCGTTAGTTGCCTTTATGCAGTTAAAATGTTGCGTTAGTTTGTCACATTAACACAAAACTAAAGCCAGTGTTGCTTCACAGAGCTGACATTGGTAAGGGCTTACTGATAAAATTATAGTGCTCCATTTGTCATGTTGTAATTTGAATTTATACTCTTTTTCCAGTGGGTCACCTTAGTTCGTAAGCATGCAGAAGTGATTGTTGATGATGATGTTATCTTCTCTGTCTTTAAGCGATACTGTAAGGTATGTGAGCTATCTTTAGTTAGTTTAACTACGATACTACATTGGATACAATATTCTTGTATCATTTGTTAAAGTTGGTTGATATTACATCAAAGTCATCAGAAAGAATTCAAAACTAAACTCTTTAGCATACATTACTATACTAAACTGGACTAACTGCAAGTCCGTAATGTGCTAATACTAATGAAAAAAAAGTCTAACTTCCTTTTCACTTGGCAGAGGCGTCCACCAATTGATACCAGAAAGGGAAAGCTGAATCTTGTAAGTAGTCTTGTTCTAGTTTTCTTACGTTATGTTGTTACCGGAAGGTATCATGTTATCGTAGGTTGTTATGTATAGTGAAGCACATTCTTCACTTTCAATTGGGAGTTACTAATTGAAAGCTAGATACTTTGAAGGGGTGTTTGATTCAAATAATTGTTACTGACTAATAGAAACTTCACGCTCCATCATTATCAGGCAAAAATTATAAATTTAATATTTATGTAAGATTAGAAAATGACTTTGTATTGTAAGTTCAAAATCATTTATTCTTGGGAACATATAGGACTATCCTTTGGGGCATGATCCTATCATTGATTGAAGTGATGTACTGTAAATGATCAGTTCAATTTTTTTGGCTTAATTATTTTTGGTCCCTTTTTTTTTTTACCCAATTTGAGATTTCAGTCCCCTTGTTTCTAAATCCGAGATGATGGTTCCCAATTTTTTTTTGGAAATATTTGACATTTTGTCCTCAATCTAAAATTTGAGACAAAAATTCGATGATATGACAAGTGATATGATGTGGAAGGTGATATGATGGTTTGGCAATTGATATGGTGACATTTTTGCTCAATTTGACTGATTTGTAAACAATCTATAGTACATGTTTTTTCGTCTTTTTGACTCTTGTTGTAAATGCTCATGGCAATTCTAGACTTTATCGTATCACTTGACACATCACAAAATTTATGCCACAATTTCACGAGTTAGCAAAATGTCAGGTTTTAAAGTTGAGGGACCAAAAGCTCAGATTTAGAAATGGAGGGATCAAAACCCCGAATTGAATAAAACCCGAAACCAAAACTTTAATTAAGCCTTTTTTTATAAAAAATCAAACTAGATCATAAGCTGCTGTGTTTACTCATGTAGAATATGTGTTACACAAGTAGCAAAGTTCTGAAAGTTAGACAGATCAGTCTGAACGGTTTAACTGGGAAGCAGTCTACTGACTGATCCAGTCAAGCTCTCAGAACTGCAATACTGAAAACCATCTTTGAAGCAAGTAAATGAGGCAAACCACCCTTTATCAGTTTAACTTGTCTGGTTTTGAAAACCTTGATAAGTTATGAGATGATGTGTCTGTAATTTACTGGTTTGTGAATTTCTTTTGATGAAACTCTGTTTTAAAACATATTGAGATTTAGATTCCCATCTTCCTTTCTGTAGTGTTTTATCTAGTAGGTAATTATTGTCAAAGATCTAGATGAGACTGAAATTGAACATTCAATGAGTGAAGCATTGTGGCTAAAAGTGAATTCCTTTTTTTTATTTTTTTTTTATTTACATCTGATGAGAGTCTGTTCAGATGGGTTACTTTTCACACCCACAAAACGGACGTTGAATTGAATGGATCTTTTCTTTGTTGTCAGCGTCAACAATATACTTCCTCTATGGAGTATGATGAAACCATAATCTTGTTTATTCTGATGATGCCGTTATGCTACCCAGTACTTCTTTTATGATATAATTTTTTATTTTCATATTCATTACCATTTGCTAATTGCTATGGATAATTGGATATGGTTTAATGGTAACCATTTGATATGGTTTTGGTGTAATTGCAGAAACTTCAGAAGCAGCATAACTGTATTCCAGATGAGCACTACGTGCAGACATTGCTTGCAGTAAGTATTTGATATTATTTTTCCATCATTATCTACGTTTGTTGGTTGCAGGATATGTTCTTCAATCCTATTATTCTTGCATCTGCTTTATTCACAAATGACCTTCGTAAAATAATGTGCAATAACTCTTCAAGGATTAATTTGCTCGAATATTGTTTCTAGTATTTTAAAATCATGTTATATATTTATGTTCTTGTTCTATTTTGCTAGCTGCACGGCCTTGAAGGTGAACTTGAACGCAGAACAGTGACCTATACTTTGTGGAACCAGTCGGTAACAAAAACAGATAATAAAGGCTGGCATCCTATGACCTTCAGCTATGCAAATGCTGGGCCTAAAAGGATAAAGGAAATAAAGGTGATTTTTTGGTTCCTTGTACTTGAGCATATATTTATCAAGTTTTGGGTTTGAATGGATAATTGAGAATTTGAGATGGCTCAGTGTCCAGCCACCCATCATAAAGCAGGGTGGGGATTAAGATAAAAAAGGACAATTTAGTTATTGAAAGCCAATGGTTTTTACTGCTCTGAAATATATTGAGTTTAGAACTTGAAATGGTTGAAAACTGTCTTGAAGCAAATATAACCTTGTTGGAATTAAACCTGTAATGTTTGCTTGGATAAGCACAGTATGGCCCTATATTATGGTTTTGTTCTTGGTGGAAAAAACTGATACCTTTTATGATACGATTGTAGTGTCCATGTTTCTTGAAAGAGTCGAATAAAGGCTGGTAAATGGAAAGCAAAAATAATTGTCATCTGTTTTTTACTACTTCTGTGAAATGATTCATTTCCCCTCTTTTGTGCTTGTAATAAGATTTTATTGTTTTACATCCGTAAGACCTACTTTCTAACGTTTGCTGAAGCGATAACATGCTTTCATGCAACTATTTTCATTTTCTCATCTTATTTTTATTATATTTTTTAAACAGGATATCAACCATGTTTATTATGAGACTGAGTACCGGATAGAATGGTGTCACACCAATTCAACCTTCGTTCCGTGTTTTTTGTTTGCTAGGAAGTTCTCTCCGGGAGCAGCTATGCGCTTGTTGGGGGACGGAGTTATTGACCATGTTGAAGTTTCGGCATTGCTAGCTAATAATAACCCATGATACATGAAACTTGTGCTTTTGTCCATACAGCTCTTTAGCCGTACACTGATATCCCACTGACTTGCTTAGACATATACTTCCAACGTTCAATGGAATCACTTCAGGTTATACACAGCATACTGCACACAGATTTTGAAGGAAAGTTTGTAGCTTTGGTTGAAATAGTTACTCCTATGTAACAAGCTGTTAGGATCATATTATCTGGCTCAGTAAGAGGTTTTGTAAATCAAAACACAATTGTAAACCAAGAGTAGGATGATAGAATATAGCATAAAAAGCATTCTTTTAATATTTTAAAAAAATATTTCTGATAGATGCAATTCTCATTGCTGACTGATAAGGATCTTCCCTTCCCCACCCTTACTACTCAAACTCCAAAGAGAGTGTCGTGAAATTAATACTTGAAGAAAGACTTGGATAAAACCATTTTTTTTCTTCAGTAGTAGTACAAATTTATGAAGTGAAGTTATTCCATCTCTCCCCAAATAAAAAATCGATTTAAAAATCAGCATCAAATTTTGTGTTCTATAACTATAATTCATCTTACATTATTAAAGTCACAATGAGAAGAAAATTATACAAATATTCTCATATTGTACTCCTCCGGTCACATTTATAAGCAAAACACTACTTTTTAGGTTCATTGAATAGCTGATGTATTCGGTATATATATTTATAGGCCAAATACATTAGATATTTAATGAACCTAAAAAGTAGTGTTTTGTTTATAAATATGACCGAGAGTATCTTTTTTGTCTGGCTGTTTAATTCATTTCATAAACTAAATATTTTCCTTAAAAAAAATAAACAAAATATTTATGCAAAAAATAAAATAAAGAATTGTAATCCGTTTTTAATAAAAGTATATTATTTTTTTTCATTTTAGGAGACGACTAAGACAATGACTCAATTGGGATCGGTTAAACAAAAACAAGAAAAACAATTAATATTATTTTAAATCCTAAATTATATTTATTTTCTCTTATTTTTGTTGAATCAACATTAAAGTAGAGAACCTTAGACTTATCATCGATGTTCTGAATTTTTTTTAAACATCGATTCCTTGTAACATGTCACATGTGAAATTTCTCTACCTTAACAAATTCCTTTTCAAAGCCTCATGCATGCCCTTTTTCATCACCCTATAAAATATATTCCTTTCAAAAGCCTCCTATGCGCCCCTTTTTCACTCTGAACTTGTAAATGAGCATTCATTCTACCTCTATTACCTTCATCATGTTTAAAATAACCTTATTTTTAAAGGATCCTTTTATGACACCTAACAAATCGAACTTTAAAGTTTTCAAACTTGCAAGCACTAAACCCTAAAAAGAATGTTACTAAAGAGAACCCATAAAAGCTAAAGCCAGCAGAAAATGAAGAAGAAAAGTATTAATCTTAACACAGTAGTATTTTTGTACTTAATGTTCCTATGGTCATTAAAGACTATAAAGTAAAATAAATAAGTACCTCCAAAATCATGCAACAACACACATTTCAGAATTCCAATAATTATAATTGTATCATAAATCTAAACATTTGGCTACAATGACTTTTCAAAAAAGCACAATATAATTTTATGATCCTATCAAAACAATAGGTTTCACTATCTCATTTAAAGTAGTATGGAATATGAAATTTCAGTACATAATTCTAAATCAATTCAACATCCAATTGGATCTATCAGTTGCCACACTTGTTTTTTCAGAAATTTATTCAAAGTTTATGGATGATAAACTTATTCAAAGCAATGAGTACAAACTAGAGTCATGTTGTATCTTTCTTGCTTCCCCGCATAAATAGAAAGAGAAACAAATTCCACATTACTCACCATTGGTTATAGACAGCGTCAAAACTGTCCCTAAGGTTTATGTACCTAAACTTCCTAATGATTACCACCAGGGATAACTTAAACATGCAATATTAATTGCATCCAAATACTAAAAATGAAAATAGCAAATAAAAAAGAAATTGCTACATATAGACACCAAAATTGTTACTAATAGTGTGTTTGGTTGGACGTCACAATTTAAAATCTAGCGTCTCAATGTTGCGAAAACGTGAAAATAAAGAAGCTTAAATTTGTAGAGTTGGCTAAAACGCAGGTTAGTGGGTATCCCACTGTGTAAACAAACACATGCTAAGACTACATGCTTGCCTCATTTTAGAGTTCACAAACACAAATTTTCTAAATTGACCATTTTCAATATTGACATCTAAATTGATGGTGATATGATGATGCTCATGCTTCACATGCCAATGCCAAAATCTTTGCAGCCAAAATAGCTTTTATCATTTCAACTAAAGATCCATACAAGAAAAATCCATAAGAATATATAAGAATCCATAAGAATTATCAAGCACATCCAAACCAAAATCCATAAAATAAAACAAGAACAAAATCATGGAGGTTATTACTAAAGCAAATTTCTCACTTTCAAAGTTCTACAACCATAACTAAATCTTCAAAAATCATATTTTCCATCCCAAGATAGACAACTTGAGCATCCGGTTTCATCTGCAAATCACTTGTTCTTCCTTAGCTTTCTTTCAATGTCAATTTTGGGACAAGAAGGGTGACTCAATTTAACCTATAATAAAAAAACAGTCATGTTATTTCAACATCAATATACAAACACCATATGGAACACAATACTATTTTCTCAGCTCTCTTTCAATGTCGATTTAAATCCTTGGGACAAGAAATCGTCCCACTAAAAAAACATGAATCTCATAGAAGCATAGAAGTAAACTAAAAAATATCAAAAAAAGAATAGTGATCAAAAAACAACAGACTTTCAACATGAATTTACATAATTTTGGAGTAATTTCATAGTGGGCAAATTTCTAAACAACAATTTTCTTCTCCTTATTATACACACAAATACCACATAGTCTCAACATTCCAGAATAAACTTGTAAAAGATAATGATTTAGGAGTGAGGATATCAAGTAATGAAAAAGAAAAACAAATCAATTCATATTGAGATTCTTTAGAAGAAGAAAAATTAATTAATTAATATTGATATTCTTTTTTTAACCTAATTTATAAGAAAATGGATGATCGTCTAACTTAATTTGCCACATACACGATCTCTTTTGAAATCCAATATAGACATTATCAATTACATCAAACAACATGTTCCTAAATAAACTATACAAGGAGAATGGTTCAACATCAAAATCCAAACGCCGTATGTGATCGAATAATATGTGTTTATCTCTATCTCTCTTACGTTTTACCTTCAAAAACTTACACAAATTTTAAAAACACACAAAAACTAAAGAAACTAACCGAATTTGATATCAAAATTTATTTTGATGTCCAAAATTTATTTCCCAATAAAAAGTTGAAATGAGGATATATTGGACCATTGAATTGAAAGAAATTTAGATAAACTGTAACAAGTACCTTGTCATGCTTTTCTATAATTGTAGTTATCAATAGGCAAGGAAGGTGGTAGAAGGGTTCCAACATAAATCATAGTTTCATTGAAATTAGGAATTCCTGTAACACAAGTAACTTCTTCACTTTTGAGATCATACCAAAACAGCTTCTTACAATCTCTATAGAGATTACCTTCTATTGCCAACAGAACTTTACTTCTATCACTAGAATAACATAAAGGCTTCAAAGATCTCAAAGGTTTATTGAAGCAATAATCCTCAAAAGTAAACAATTTACACCAACTATCTCTAAATCCATATTTTTTCATCACCCAAACCTCGACCTTAGTAGTCTGAGCATTCACACCCACATGATTCACACTCACATGATTCACAATCATACAAAGACACTCTCCCAAAAGTGAAACATCAATTTGAAATCCATTAACGTCAGCTGCCTTTTGTATTTCTGGAAGAGGAACTTCGTTGAAAACTTCTTGTGTTAGGTTAAACGCAACGATTAAACTAGGTTGAGATCTATTCCGAGTCACAACCCAGTGGAGAGAATTCTCAACAAAAACCCCCACAGGTTGAGTGCTGTAAAGAGCGTACGGGATATTGGGAAGTGCTTTCCACGAGTTTGTTTTGGAGCTGAAGAGTCTCACCTGTGTTTTGAACATGATGCATCGTATCCCCTCGAAATAGGAGACTCTGACGAGTTTGTAATCGCGGGCAGACTGATCAAAACCAAAACCGTGTACGCATTTGGACAAGCGGAAGTCAGATTCATTACTAGGAATGGGGAGATAAGGGATAACCCGATGTTTACGGATGTTAGGGTTCCAGAAAGCGATTTCATTGACACAGTTAGAGATGCAAAGGAGGCCGTTACATGAACCACCGAGAAGATCAATTTTAGGGTAAAATAAATTGATGTTTAAAGGAACGGAGATTTTAACGTGGGTTGTTAGATTAGAGAAATCAAGTTGGTAGAGATCATAGTTGTGGCGAAGTATGATCTTGATACGGAAGGAGTTTTTGAGGTAATGTTTGGTGAAGGTGTGGGAATCTATGAAGGATCGAAGTGATTTAGAAATTGATCGGAATCGGAGAAGGGATTGTACCGGTAAGCGGGAGAGGATATCGATGAACAATTCCGATGGAACATCAGCCATGGAATGGAAACTGGTTTAGGGTTTTCTATTTTTGTCCTTCATTTCTAATTCATTGTGAGGTTTGGATTTTGTTAGGGGCTATGTTAGAGTAGGTTGTTACGAATAACTGTGTTGAAACGGAAAGTTCGCATGCATTGCCAAGTGCTTTGTTTACGAAAATGTGAATACGGGAAATAGGGAAGGCCATGTAGTGTTGAAATATTTTTCTTTCTAACCCTAGAACTAGAATTTTGGTCCAAAAAAAACCCTAGAACTAGAATGAAACAAAATTACTAGTCCAACCTACATATTTAATTATCAAAAATTACTTTCACTTCTTAAAAAAAAAAAAAACTACTTTCAAAAGGTTTTTTTTTGTCTTGTAGTGGTATCACGCCATTGCCGTTGGCGTGACTCAATGTTATTTTTTTCTTTGCAGAATTTTGGAGAATTCATTGTGTCACTGTTTTTTTTTATGTATTATGCCACTGCATAGATTGGAATTGTGTGGGTTGACATGTTGACGAAGTAAGTTATCTTAATTTGGGAGACAATTACATAACAATTGCCAAACAAATAGAGAAACCTTCAACCGAGCTGATTAGTCCAAATAGGGTAAAAAAATGTTATGTTGGAGTCCATGCGACGCGTTTGATTATGCACATTTGTGTATCCTTTTCCTAGAACATGATTCCAATCTCAAGTATCGCCTACACCATTCTTTTAGAAAATCTTAAATAGCAAAGCACAACACTCCTCCACATGTCACGACGAGGAGTGGGGACTTAAGGGATAAACCAATGTTTACGGATGTTAGGATTCCATAAAGCAATTCCACTGACACTTTCGGGGGATTCAAAGGAGATCATTACATGAACCATCGAGAAGATCGATTTTAGGGTTCCATAAATTGATGTCTAAAGGAATGCGGATTTTAACGTCGGTGGTTAGATTAGGAAAATCAAGTTAGTAGAGATCGGAGTTGTGGCGGACGATGAAAATGAAACTGAGGGAGTTTTTGATGTAAATGTTGGTGAAGTTGTGGGAATCAATTAAGGATTGTAGTGATTTCAAAGTTGATCGGAATCGAAGGGATTGTACCCGTAAGTGAGAGAGGATTTTGACAAACAATTTCGACGGAAGGTCAGACATCAGACCGATTTAGGTTAGAGTAGGTTGTTACTCATCATAGAAAAATAATTGGGAAACATCAAATTTCCTATGATGGAAAAAACTACTTTCACCGGTTTTATTGTTTCATCCTATTTTTTTCAAATTAGATTTTTCTCCAAACAAAAAAAAAAAATTAAGGCCTGTTTATTACGGATTAAAATAAGTGATTTTTTTATATGAGATAAAAGTGATTTTGACATTCAATGTTTTGTAGATTATTTTTTATCCAATGCACGACAGTAAATGTGCCACAGTCTGGTACTGATTGCTGCATTTTCTGTGCTAAACGCTAATCTGAAAGTAGCTCCACTCCTCGCCTAACAGTTTATACAACGTCCTCATTACACCCACACACGCAAATTTCAGAGTCTCCAAATGCTCCAAACTGTTACGGAAGCAGCTGCCTGGTCCGCAGATAAAGAAGACACAAGCGCAAAAATCACATATGCAGCATTATAGTACTGCAGTGCAGCAAATTAGACAGTAGCATTATTGTTAAAAAATTGATGCAAATTATCTTTGACACCATCATCTGTTTTTTAACTCATGGTATCTATGTTAGTGAGACTCATTACGACCAAATATTCAATTTTACATCCCAAAAGATTGTAGGCTATTCTCATGCTTCAAACCTTTTATCTAGCTTTATATTTCAAGCAGTCTTCCTTTATTTTCATTTATCGAAATATTGCCAAAGTTTTGTTAAAGCACAATAAAACTAGATTAGGTGAATACATTTCCTAAAAATTAGAATCATGAAAATTTTGTCATAACTATTTTTCATGACCCCGAGTTTAAAGAAAACTAATCACTCATCATAAAGATGAGCTACCTAAAAAAGAAAATGAGCATAGTAAAAACAAAACAAAAAATTAGAATGAAAATGCAAGCACAAGAGATCTTTGGTGGTAAGTGGCGCCAAACCAAAGCAAGACGGAGCCTATTTATAGGCAGGTATTACAAGATTCCTCCATAATTTCGGTGGCCGCAAATTAAATTACAATTACACAAAGTTTATTCAAGTGGAAAAATAAATACCACAAAAATTGAAGTTATTGAGATGTTAGAGTCATAGCCACTCACTACGGCTGGCGGTAACATCTGCAGTTTAATGGTTTGATCATTTGACTTCTCCCATCATTTGGTGACGGTTTTGAAACTTAGTGTTACAAAATCTAAAGTATTGCTAAGTTAAAATCCATGATTGGCTTTGGTCTTGGCTAAGTCAACAAGGAATCGCACGTTGAAGGGTTGACCACCTATTTGCATTGCATCATTACTTCATATATCTTTTGTATTTACCTATTTATTTAAAACAGAAGAAAATTTAGTAAAATACAAATAAAGCTTAAATAAAAGTACTATTTTATTAAAAAAAATATAACAAAAAATACTATAAATTATTGAGTTATCACTTTGGTGACGGACCCGTTAGTTTCTTTTAAACCATCGGCTTTCATCAAATCACTCAAACAATCACCTTCAATATGTCTGTGATATTCTCTTCATTGAAGAGGCTTGTGTGGAGAATCTAGTGCATGAAATCAATTCTTAGATGGTTTCAATTGGTGTCCGGGCTAAGTGGATATTTCTTAGAGCAAATTGATCATAGGAGTTAATGTTCCCCAAATAGTTTCCTCATCAAGGTTCGTTAAGTGTAAAAAGAGTTCCCTCCCTTTTAGGGTGTGTTTGGTAAAATTAAGCTATAAGCTAGCTGATAGCTTAAAGCTTATAGCTGAAAAACTAATTGATTGAAATTAAAGTGTTTGATAAAATTAACTTTTGAAGTGACTGATAAATATAAAATGACATAAAAGTACACATATGTTTAATATGTTTTTTTTACAAAAATATATGTTTAATATGTTATAAATTATATTTATAAACATTTTTAACTAATATATTTAATTTAATTTAATAATTTTAATTTAATTTAATTGAGATTATCTTTAATAAATTTTGTTTGTCTTCTTTATCATTTCTATGGATAATTATTTCTTTTTGAGTAAATTGGTAAATATGTTCAACGAAAAAAATAATGTTAAATATGTATGCATGAATGGTATTTAATAGAAAGAGACCCTATAAAAAAAATTCAAATCTTGAACAAAATTTAAACCAACTGGAACATTTAAAAAAAATAAAATCAAATAGAGAGCAAATAAGGCAACCGTCAAAGAAAAAAAGTATAACGTGGGTAGTTTTTTTTTTCTTTTGAGTGGGTAGTTTTTTTAAATAAAAAATGTCATTAAAGGTTAAAAATGGAAGAAAATATAAAAAGCTATAAGCTCAAAAGCTATTTGAAATAGCTTTTCATAAAAAGCTATAAGCTCATAAGAAAAGCTTGTTACCAAACACGTCATGTTTTGATCCAACAAGCTTATAAGTTAATTCAACAAGCTATAAGCTAACTTCTCACCGTTACCAAACACAGCCTACTCACCTCGGATTGCTGGTTAGGGAAAATCCAAGAAGGCTGGCTACATGGAATCCGGTTATTTAAGTGTTGGAACAAAAGGCTCGGAAGTTGAGGAATAGATTCATTATTATTGAGGAATATATTACTCAATACTCAAAGGCAATTCTTGTGGGGAGGAACATCTACATACATAGAGAAAAACTCCATTTAAATATCGCACATAGCATTTAGTGTGCTGGAAGGCAACCGTTTGGGAGAACTTAATCTAAAATTCTTCTGAAATTATTTTCAGAGGAAAGTGTTTATTGGAAGAGCGGAGGGCAGCAAGACAATGTCCAAGCCAGGAAACCAATCGAATGCAATTGAATCCTAATACGTACAAGTGAAAGTGATCTCCTCATGGCTTTGTTAGATGTAATATTAACGCATCTTTCTCAGAACAACATAATTAACGTAGGAATTGGGATTTGCATAAGAGATGAGTTCGGAATTATTATGTGAGCTAAGACCGTGTCGCTGCAACTATAAAATGAGTGAGTGGTCTCTATGGACAAAGCTTTGGGAATGCTTGCAGATATTGAGTTGTTGCCAGAGCTGGACTTGAAGCAAATTGTATTCACTTTGGATTTGAAGACCCTATTGTTGACTCCTTTAACTCATCGCTTACTAATAGAACCAAGTCGGGATATATTTTACTCGTTGATCTTCCTTTTATAGCAACTCTTATGTCGCATTTTCTTGGTGTGTGTGAGTAACCTTGCTAAGGTGGCCATATATAATATCGATTCTCATCTTTATTTTGGCATATATAACCATTTTTCTTTAAGCATATGGTTTCAGCTACCAGTCACTTGTTCTTCCTTTGCTCTTATTCAATGTCAATTTAAATCCCAGTGACAAGAAGTCATCCCTAAAAAAACACCTGAATCAGAATATCAAATACATACATAAACAACTAAGCAAGGGTGATTCAATTTGACCTCCAACAAAATGCAGTTGTGTTATTTCAACATCAAAATACATACACCATATACGATATTTATTGTCCAAACATCATTTTTCAATAAAAAAAAAGTTTAAAACTAGGAATTGCAACAGGTAAGGGAAGGGGTACAAGACTTTCAGCATAAATCATTACTTCCTTAAAACTAGGAATTTCTTGACAAGTAACTTGCATCCAAGTTAAGATTTACTTCCAACAAAGCCTTACCTCTATCACTTGAATAACATAAAGGCCTTAAAAAAATCCAAAGATAAAGTGAAACACAATTTAACCATATTCTTTCATCACCCAAACATCAATTTTAGTAGTTACATAATTCACACTCGTACAAAGACACCCTCCCAAAACAGCAACATCAATTACAATTTACAATAACCAATCTATGATCTTGCCTATAGTAATTTCTGGAACTTCAAGCACAATATTTGATACTTAAGCGACAGCGCAGTAAGTATCAAAGTACCAGTCTATATCTCTTCCTAAGTTGAATATAATGCAGCCTACCACCATCAATATAAAAAAGAAAAACATTGACAACCACCAGAGTCTATTTATAGATGTGATCCTCAACCAGTTTCCCAGTTGCAGGTGACTGACATGTGTCAGTCATTATTCTAAAGCAGGCTAGTATCAAAGTACCAGAGACAGTAACAAAGCAGTTACAAACGGTTACAGGGCTAGTGCTGAAGTGAGGGAGAGTGCACTGAGGTGCACCAAAGGCTTCTCTTAGAATCTGAGAGTGGTTCCTTTAATACTTCCTAATATAAAAAAGTATAACATCGACTTTTAGCAACCACTGTAGTCTATATTCAAGTACAATGACCAATCCTAACTTCAAATTTCAAATGGCAATAGACAGTTTCATTCCATTGATTATAAAAACAGTACACGCTGTCATATAATATCATATTCATACCAACTAAATCATCATTTTACTGAATACTGCATCAGAACGTAATGAAGTGTTATACAACAAAACAACCACCTAGCAGGCCACAACCCAATTCTTACATACAGCAGAAGAATTCAATTTCAGCAGCATCGCAGTAAACTCTAAAGATGTTATTTGTAGCATAACGATTAAATTTCGTACAACAGAACCAGAAAATACTCAATACTTTTCATGCAATAATAAAGTAGGAGAAACAAAGACAGCGACAACGTGATGGAAAACACACGCAGTAACTAACAAAGACTTACACACACAGTGAAGAGGGGACACAACGTGATGGAAAACACACGCAGTAACTAACAAAGACTTACACACACAGTGAAGAGGGGACACAACGTCACACACAAACAAATGCGCACGAAATGAGCAATACTCTTCATACAATATCCAACCACATTGTGCTTTCTTAAGCATGTTGTAAGAGATTAGAATTTAGAAATAATAATGGAAATAAAAGATACTTTTCATACACTAACCAACCTCATTGTGCTTCCATATTTTCTCAACAGTACTAGAGTCTAGAAGTAAAAGACAAAAGCAGAAGATCCTTTAGAAAGGCTAGAGGGAGAAAAATGGGTGCAGCTCCATTCATTGTAAATTCAACCTTTTCCACAAACCAAGGTGACTAATTCCATCACAAGAAACAACTTGAGCATCCTGTTTGAGCTGCACATCACAGGTCCTTTAACCCCTTACAATCTCAATTTAAATCCTTTGGACAAGAAGCCATCCCTGTGGAAAAAAATGAATCTCATCGAAGTAAGTTCAACAATATCACAAAAGAATAGTTGATAAAAAAACCATGATTTTGATGGAACTATGCATAAATTTAGAGTAACTTCATGGTAGGCCAATTTCTAAATAACAATTTTCTCCTCTTTACATACCACGGTAGGGGAGAATAGTCTCAACATTCAGAAATTAGCTTGTCAAAATAATTATTTAGGAGTGAAGATCTCAAGATCAACTCTTAAACTAACACATGGCTTACATTGTTGTCAATTTTTTGTTCTTTTGAAATCCAGCACATATACATAAACTAAGGTATAAACTTCAAAGTAATTAGAGAATCCTTGTCCTATGTGATAAGAATTCAATTTGACCTTTAGCATAGAGTTTAACTACATATATCATATGATGGGTCATTGGGTACATATAGCAAGAACTCAAAAAACTAAGAAAATAAATAAGAAGTACCTTCTCTTGCTTGTAGGATTCTCCTCCTTCCTACAATTATCAACAGGGAAGAAAGGTGGTACAAGACTTCCAACACAAAACATAACTGAATTCCAATTAGGAATTCCTTCAACATAACTAACTTGTTCAGTCTTCAAATCATACCAAAACAGCTTCCTATGACGTACCTCCAACAAAACCTCAATTCCTTCCAAGAGAACCTTACTTCCATCACTAGAATAACCTAAAGGCCTCGAAGTTTTAAAATGTGGAGTGAAACACGATTTAACCAAAGTAAAAAGTTTACACCAACTATCTCTAGAACCATATTCTTTCATGACCCAAACATCAATTTTAGTAGTTTCATAACTAATAAACATACAAAGACACCCTCCCAAAACAGCAACATACATTTTAAAACTCTCAATACTACTACTATTAACCTCTTCACCTCCTATTTCAACAGGAAGAGGAACCTCATTGAAAATTTCAAGTGTTAGGTTAAATGCGACAATTAAACAAGGGTATGACTCATCAAGTTTCTTTGTCATTATCAAGTGAATAGAATTCTCAACAAAAACCCCCGTTGTTTGAACATATTGAAGAGCATACGGCATAGTAGGAATTATTTTCCAGGAGTTTGTTTTCAAGCTATAGAGTCTCACTTGTGGATCATAAAAAGGGTTTTGTAGAGAGACTAACCAAGAGATTCGGAGGAGTTTGTAATCGGCGGTTAATGGATCAAAACCGAAGCCGTGAAGGCACAAGTAGCAGTACATGTCAGATGGAGGATGAGGAGTAATAGGAAGAGGGAGAAAAGGGATAATGTGATGTTTACGAGTGTTAGGGTTCCAGATTGTGATTTCGCTGGCGTCGTTAGGTTGCGTCAAAGCGATTATACCATTGGAAATGACGAGGAGGCCGTTACATGAACCGATAAGAGAAATTTTGGTGCTGTTACCGGAGAAAGGATGGTTGAGTGGAACCTCGGCGGTGGTTAGATTAGAGAAATCATCATCGATTTGGAGTTGGTAGATATCGGAGTTGCGTCGAAGGATTAAGGAACGATTGAGGGAATTTTTGAGGTGAAGGTTGGTGAAGTTGTGAGAATCGATTAAGGATTTAAGTGATTTTGAAGTTGATCGGAATCGGATAAGTGATTTTACTGGTAAGCGGGACAAGATTTCGGCGACTATTTCCGAAGGAAGATCATCACCCGCCATTGGAAGGAAGGAAGGGTTTCACTTTTAGGGTTTTTCGTTACAGCAAAGAAGGAGGTTGAAAGAGGGTTTCACTTTTAATAAGTGCTAGTATAGTTTGAGTGTAGAATGTTGAAAGTTTGCCACATCATTTAATGTGGATGATAACAGATGGTTCTTTTTTTTCGTTACAAATCTTAAGGAAGACAACAAACTACACTCTAGAAAATATAGTTCCAGTTGCGTCAATCTTTTAGGAGGCTCCAAAGTCCCTCCGACGTTGATGCTCCAAGCTTAGTCATAAAATCCGCACATTGATTCCCTCCTCTCAAAGTATGATAGAAAGTGACATTCATATGTTCAAACAACTCTTTTATGTCTTGGATCAACACCGGATAATTGGGAAATTTAGATGGGTTCTTAGTATTCATATTCTTCAATTGAGGTAATATCACATTATTAGATATGTGTAAAATAACTTTACATCGTTAATGTATAGAAATTAAATTCATTATAACAAATAAAAAATATGATAATGATGATTATATAAAAATATACTATCACTTATTAAAATGATAATGATGAATGTATTGTGTTTGAATGATTTTAAGTGTGTTATGACAATGCTGTGTCTATTGTCTCTTGTTTTCGATGTTCTGCATTCCTGTTCTATTTCAACGTCAGTTTGCTTCCTAAGCCATGAACCATGGATCAATTCCTAAGTCCCAAGCCTTGGAACTTTTCCTAAATCCCAAAAGGTAGTGATCGCTTCGTAACTCTTGAGAGGGGCATTTCCGAGTTTTTGAGGGGAATGCGAGCATTTTAAGGAGCCTTAATGAGCAATTTGTTCAACATCGAGTTTCGTCTGACCACATCAACATTTGAGATAAATTTGAGTAAACAGCAGGGTGCCTAACCACATGTTGATGTACGCTAGACCTTTATCGACGACTCTACATCTTGTTGGAGAACATTACATGTTCACCAAAGTAAATTCTTAACTTTCAGTGGCACTTTATGTTTCCATACTTTATTCCAATCTGCATCTACGGAAAACTTGTTCATATCATATCCGAGAAATTCATCATGCAGAGACGATAGGCACTTGTAACGAAATACTGACCACTTTTATCCTCCTTCCAGACAAGCTTGTCTTGGCAAACTGATTCGAACAACAGAACCTGCAATTTTTTTGCATCAGTGTCTAAATCGAAAAGAGTATATGGATCACATCAAAATTCCAAGCTTTAATTGGCTTGATGAATTAAATTAGCCACACACAAAGACTTCAAGTACTGAGATGGCACCTCCTACTCCCAATGCTCCATTACATCCTTCACTCACCAAATTCTTAGCCGACCGAATACTCCTCCAAGAATAACTAGGATTATGACCAATTTGAGCCCCGAAAATATCAGTCTTAGGAAGTAAATGAGGAGAAGGATAAGTTGAAATTTTCAAACCAATCAAATCAATAGCTGCCTTCACAAAATGTAAGAACAAATCAAAACTATGCTTTTTGATTTTATGGTAATGTATGGTTTGAACTTTGAATAATGAGATAATCTTTCCACGTTGGTCTTGTACACAATCAAAAAGGATTATTTCACATAGCTAAGTACTCATTTCTAATTATGACAGAGAGGGGTGGTTTATGACAGATTGCAGGTAAAACTTAACTTTGTTTACAAATTTGATAAGTGAATCACTTTCGAGCCAATAGTTGAACCAGCCTTTCGAGAAGACAGTATCTATTGCTACCATGACACCATTAAAATAAGCACGTAAAAACAATTCTCAAGTAAATTCTAATCAATGGCTATAGGAATGCAAGTTAAGGTTCATATTTCAGTGGATGACTGAGTGGCCTAGCACCAACTTAACAAGAGATAAAAATCTATAATGAAACCAAAAAAGAATCTTATGTATTTATTTCTCATTAAATAGTATATATCAAGTGCCTCAAAAAATCAATGAATGTAAAACATAACTAAGGTACTGAGAGACAATTGAGATGATAATATTTGTACTCGTTGTTTAAAACTGTGCTAGAGCTTTCATGGCAGAAGGTTTCCATCCTCTTTGGTAGGTTTCCATCCTCTTTGCTGAGCTCTAAGCTCCCACAAAGCAGTTTCTTTCATCTGATTTTCAAGTGCTGTTTCAGCTCTTTCCCTAGCTTCTTCACATGTCTCCATCCCTGAGTTGCATTTATCAGCCTCCTTTTGATACTGTGATGCTATTTTCTTAGACTCTAAAAGTAATATGTCAGCATGTCTTTGTTTTCTCTCAGCTTCAGCTTCCTTTTGCTTTAATTCTTCATGCAAAAGATCCATGAAACTCTTCCCAGCCTCTTCACTCACCTCTGGATCTTGCCTCATGCAATCTATATTATAAACATCATTTGAAGTTGTCCATGGAGGAAAACAGATTTCAACACTGTCCAATTTATATTAACTTCTAATTCTAACTTTCAAGAATTTTAAGTATTTAATCACAAGCTAATGAAAAAGTAATACTATATCCTTTATCAGTCTGACAGATACATAGATACTTAAACCAAAGAGCATATCAAATAAAATTATAATCATCACTCACTCACTAAAATTTGTCTATCAAATATAAATATAAATATATATATAATTGTAATTTTTTTTAGTCAAATTGTAATTATAATCATGACCTCATACCTATTGCATTTCTCTAGTGAAAGAGAAGGAAGAGAACTAACCTAAAATAGAATTATTGCTCAATCCTGCATCAAAAAAACAAGCACAGACACCACGTTAGTAAAACAACAATCAATTTCTGAACACAAGTAACAAAATCTACCTAAGACTTTTTCAACTTCCTTATTTTCCATTGCATATGACTACAGAATCTGTTGTATTACTCTGTAATTGATCATCAGACTATTTTAAAATGCATCTAAAAGAACAAAGAGTTAACAACATGTTTTAAACTGTGGATGCAGTTATAATGTGAATCTTTTTATTGCGGTAAAATGTAGCTGATCCCATTGTGATGCTGTCCCGGAGGCCTTTGGAACTGTTATATTGGCGCCGCAATTGCAGTTGATAATGCAATTTAAAACTATGATTAACAAAGTTGCATACAATTTGAGTAGATGTTTCAATTTTAACATTTTAATAACAAAATAAAATTTCGCGGATGAAATTTATCATCCAATGTATCAACATATGTTACATATCATCCCAATAAATGAGTTCCCAAAAATTCCAATATGGACTAGCAGTTAGAGTGAACTCTAATACTCTTATGTTTTCTTTTACACTCGTAAAGTTTACGTGAGTTAGGTCATGTCGGTTCAATAGAGTCGATAAAAAACTCAATGCTTAAATAAGAATTTACATACTAATACAAGTGAACATATTTAAATCTACGCCTTTGAGGTACGAGTCTCATTCTAAACAATTAGACCAACCTTGGCAGGTGTCTATGTTTTCAACCAAACATCATTATTTAAGAAACAAAACACATTATTTGTCATTTCTTATTTATACACACATAATTCCTTTAATGAAAAATAAAATAGAGATTTGAAGGAGAAAGAAAATGAAACCTTCTGGGATGGAAAGAAGGGGTTGAAGAGAACAATCACAATGACAAGAAGGACAAGAAGAAGAAACAGAACTAAGGGTGTCGTTGAGTGCCCAAAACAAAGGTGGTCCTGCAAGATAACATGTTAGACATATTCCCATAATCCAAAACAAAACTTTGAATGCTCTTTGCTGCCTCCTATTCATTTTTGCTGGATTCAGCAGCAAATTAATGGGGAAATTAAGAGGATCTTGATGATTTTGAGTTGGTTAAGGTTATTCAGTTTCAAGATTTGCGTATCTCTCTCTCTCACCTTTCACCCACATGCATGCCTACGTGTGTCTCTCTCTTAGTTATTACTACGTCTCACTATACTCTCTAGTTATTTGTTGTTTTGGTCATTCTCTTGTTATTATTATTAATTAATTAATTATGATTAATTAACTAATTTAAGGTTGATTATCTCACTCACAAGTGTCACATGTGTGAGTGAGCCTTTGGCATGTCATTTTATAAAAAAAAAGATATATGCCTATTATTGTTGAAATTTTTAAAAATAAATCTAATTGACACAACTTATTTTAAATTAATGTTTAATGTTGCTTGATAAAATTTAAATTTTAATTAAACATACATTTTAATATTATTTTTTATTTACAAGTTAGTTCAACCGTTAATTTTATCAAAAAATTAAATTTGTTTAGCTAGTTTATCCACTAAACTCTAATTTTGGCGATACTTCATCATTTTCGAGTAAATAGTAAAATAAAAGTAGACCAAAATAACCATAGGCTAAACATCAAGGAAGAATTGAACTTAAATGATCGATTTATAAATATGATTCATAATAACCTTTCAACATATGTTATAACAATGGGTGTGGTTGCTTTCAAAGTTAAGGTCCACTTCCTCCATTTTGTTCATTTCCTCTCTCAAAATTGTCATGGTACTCACTATTTCTATGAACTGAGGGTGTGAGTTATGATCTGTGAAAAATGTAGTGATGGTCCCATGTATGTCAATAAAGCTCCATCCTGGAGTTTTCCTCAAGCCAAGAGATCTCATGTGAGTCCATACCACACCCACTCCTTCCCACTTGTTTATTGAAGCATAGCAGTGTGCTAGTTGTACATAATTTCCAGCACTCACAGGCCTTAGCTTGATAATATCATTGGCAATTGTATCACCAAGTTCTTTATTACCATTTGCGCGACAAGCGTCAAGGATTATGCCTAACACATCGAGTATAGGATCTGAGAACATTCTCTTGTACAGGTTATATGCCTCCTCTACCTTCCCAGCACGACAGAGGAGATCGACCATACAAGCATGGTGTTCGAGATTTGGCACAATCCCGAAATCTCGAGTCATAGATTCGTAAATGTTCAACCCCTGATCAATAAGTCCATTATGACTGCAAGAAGATAAAATTGAGAGGAAAATCACATGGTTGGGTTTAATCCTAGTTTCTAGAAACTTTGAGTATAACCTCAATGCAGTTTCCCCTTTACCATGATAGCCATATCCTGCAATTATGGCACTCCAGGAAACCAAATCTTGACTTGGCATTAGGTTGAAACATCTTCGAGCAGAATCCAAATCACCGCATTTACAGTACATATCTACCAAAGAAGTATCAACCAAGATACAGGGCCTAAGACCATTTCTTATTACAAACCCATGGATCCATTTTCCGGGGTGAAGTTGCCCGGTGGATGCACACCCTTGAACAAGGGAGACAATGGTAATTGAATCAGGTGTTTGATGACAAGACCTCATTTCATTAAAAAGGGAAAAGGCTTTATAAACACAGCCATTTTGAGCATATCCGGCGACTATGGCATTCCATGAAACTAAATCCCTTTTACTCATCCTATCAAAGACAATATAACTCTGATCTAAGTGGCCACACTTCGCATACATGGTAACAAGAGAGTTAAGAGCAGCAGTATCCAAAGACAGTTTTTGCCTTAATATATAACCATGAATCGATTTCCCCAAATTAAAAGACCCGAGCTGTGCACAAGCTGTAATCACACTAGCCATAGTCTCGGTAGACGGCTTCTTTCCAAATTTCAACATCTGATGGAAAACTCCAAGTGCTTTGTCTGCATTCTCGTTCTGCACAAGGCCTGAGATCATCGCCGTCCACAAAACTACATCCTTATCTAAACTCCTTTCAAACATTTTATAGGCAACATCAATGTTCCCACCTTTTAAGTACATTACAATCAACGATGTTTCAACATGTGCATCCAAATCAAAACCACCTCTTAAAATCTGGCCATGAACTAACCTTCCCAATCTCATATCACCTCTTGACACAGCCACAGACAACACAGACCCAAAAGCCTGTAAACCAGGCTCCAAACCCTGTACCTTCATTCTCTTGAGAAGTAGCAAAACTTCGCATAAATCCCCAATCTGGGCATACACAGATAACAAAGAATTCCACGAAACAATATCTCTTTGATCCATAAATTCAAACAATCTCCTACAATCTTCAATACTTCCACATTTCCCGTACAAATTCACCATAGAATTTAACAAATTCAAATCTGACATAAACCCATAAGAAACTGCACAACCATGCAAACACTGCACATAAGAAACCTCCAAAACTCCAAACAACAAACTCAACAAAGTAACACTACTCGGTTGAATTCCCTCGTAACGCATTTGACGAAACAAAGAAAACGCCTCATTAACATCACCCATTTTCGAATAACACCCAATAACAGTAGTCCAAGGCACAACATTTCTGTCAGGCATAAAATCAAACACTTTACGTGCAACATCATTATACCCAAATTTAACATAGAAATTGATCAAAGACGAAGCAATATACGAATCTGTCGACAACCCATTAACGATAACGCGTTGATGAAATGAAATACCAAGATGAAAGAGGTTAAGAAACGAGCATGCTTTGAGAAGACTAGGGAAAGTGTATGCATCAGAAGGGATGTTTGCATTGAGCATGGATGTGTAGGTGATGAGAACTTGACGGTGAGCGCCTTGGGTTGAATGGCGGTTGATAAGGGCATTGTATGAATGGGTGGTGGATGAAGAAGAAGGAGGGTGTGGTAGTAATGCTATGAAGCGTTTTTGAGCAGTGAGAATGAAGAGTGAGTGCGGTTTTGGTTTGTGTTTGAACATGATCCATTCCTTGTGAAGTTGCTGAGTTTGAATCTGAAAGACTTAAATATCCGCAACTAAATCCTTTTTTTTTTTACTTAAATATTTATTATTTTATTTTTTTTAAGAAAATTCATTTATTATTTTTAATATTAATACCTATAAAGACTTAATCTCTTCGATAGAGCACATCACACAAATTCTTAAATAGGACTCACTAAACATTCTTTTTACCTCAAAAAAAAAAAAAAATTCTTCTAAAAACTCTATCTCATTAGATTACGTCTCACTTAAGATTGAAGATCTACATTGAGTTTTATATAAAAAAATTCTATATCGAAACAAACTTCAAAATACTTAACAATATACCTATTCTTTTTCTCAATTGTTTAATACAAAAACTAATTGTTCTCATGATTGATTGTACATAAACAATAAATTAATCGAAATATATTTTGTTAATGTTCTCATATTTTTAACCAAAAGTTTATGTGAGTTTGATTTAAAAGGCTCGCCAAGATTATGACATATCTCAAGGTTCAACGAATATTAATAGGGTTGATTCACACACAAACTTGTAAGTAAGCCAACTTCTTACAGACTCAACTAACATCTTTCTTTTTTTTTTTAAAATAAACATTCATTTGCTTCTATTTTGTAATATTTACACTATCTAGTAAATTTAAGTTTAGTTAAAAAGAAAAATAAATTGTTCAATTTCTGAATTAAACAATTTTAAAAGAGATTTTACTTATCTTATGGTTGTATACTTCGGATTAACATGGTCCCAGTTCTCTTGGAATCAGATGATTAATACACACAAAAAATAAGTAGCTACTCTTAAAATTTCCGATCAAGCATGTAGATTTAAATTAGTCCTAAAATATAGAAAATAATTCAGTTAGCAAGGATAAATTTGTCCGAAAAAAGATTTGACCAAAAAATAGTTAAATATGTTTTTCTTTTAACTTTAACTAGCAACAGGCCCGTGCTAAGCACGGGCCCCTGCTCCGCACGGGTTGGACGTCAAAATGGGGCTACACGTGCAAACGTATTGTAATTTTATATGCATTGAGAAGGAAAAAAAAATAATGATAAAGTTAACGTTAATGATAAAAGGGCAAATTGATCTCCATTAAGATTTTCTTAAACACAAGCACTCCCTTTAATTTTTTGAACACACTAATCTTCCCTCATTTTATCCAATTTCATTTCAATTCCAAATACACAATTTAATTTCAGTCATTTTGGTTTCATATATCTTGTATTTGTTTTCTCTTTTGGCAATTAAGTTGAATCAGGATTTTATTCTCCCACAATGGAGAAAAAACAACAATTGCTTTTACCGTCAAATAGAATCAAACACCGACAATTACATAAGATAGTAAATGAGAATATAGAAATGGAAAAGATTTTAGTGGATGGACATTGTGGTTGTTGACTAATGAAAAAGAAATAATATTTGACATATTCATTTTATTACGTTAAAGTTTCAAAATTAAATCACCTTGATAGTGGAGTAGTGAGTGATTTCTTAAGTTTGAAAAAACATCAAAGTGCAAAATGATATGAAAAAATTGTCAAAAATTAAGGGAGTTCATACTTGTACCACGAAGTGAATTGCTAAAAAAAATGAAATTAACATAGGGTAAACGATGTTAAATTATAAGGGAGTTGCTTGTCAATTTGATAACAAAATAAGGGAGACTTGTGTTTAATTAAAAATATAGGAGGGTGCTTGTGTTATTTAAGAAAACCTTAAGGTAGGTTGGTGCAATATACTAATGATAAAATCATTGAAAGAGTAGTTATTAAGTATTATAAAGTGGTAGACTCATTAATGATAAAGATGTCGTTAATGATAAGGATGTCGTTATGAGTTCCATGTATGAATTATACAACTATATTATTTAGTAACTTATTGATCATTTACTCAGTGTTTTTTATAGTCATATTTCTAAATGATATAATAATTAATAATCTACAACAATCTAAAAAATTATTTCATAATATGACATTAAGATAAACACAAAAAAAAGGCAAATTATTTTTACGAAAGAAGCAATCTTAACAATGTGTAATTTTTTGAAAGGTAGTTTTTTCTTACAAATGAAAAGTAGTTTTATGCCTTGTAATAAATATTAATCCCATGTATAATTTAAAAAGGAGAAATATTTTGTAATATTCTTAAAATTGTGATATTTTGTGATTATCAATCAGATATAATCGAATAAATTTAGATGCAAAAATATGTATCAATGAGAAATAGTCTTGTATTTTTTCTTTGGATTGCCTAAAAAAGAAAATGCGTAGGAAGGTAGTTCTATTACATCCTAAAAAAGAAAAACTCATAGGAAGGTAGTTTTATTGCATCAAATAGACTCAGTGTAAGATAAAAACACATCAACATCATAATAATTATTTGTTTGGATACAACGATATAATATGGATATTTCGTTATAAAATTATCTTCATCGTTTGATTCTTATTTTCTCCTCTCTTTAAAGTGATGAAGATTGCTTTTCCCAATTAAAAAATTGTTCTCCCACACCTAAATGACCTTCATTACCCTCTTCGACAGTTAACTTGTGTTTGCTCTTTGACATTCAACTTAGGGCAAACGGCAGTTAACTACCGTTGAAAGTATTTTGGTCATTAACTTTCATAATTAGAGAATATATTTAGTTTGTTTAGATACAACTATATAAATAAACATTGTCACAAAATCATCTTAATATTTTACCTCTCTCTCTCTCTCTCTCTCTTCGAAATATGATCAATGACACAATCCACGTGGCATAACAAAATGAAATACATAAGAAAAGTGACAAGTTGAATCACAAACATATGAATATGAAAATAACTCTTACAATTTTAAAACTTAAATTTCATTTACTACCATTTATGACTTACCAAAAGGACAAAACATATGCCAACAATTAAATATTTTGTTAAAGTCAAATTTTTAAAAAACAAATAAGGAACTATATTAAATTAACATAATGAAAGAAAAATTCAAAAAAAAATGGTCAAGAAAAAGTCAATTATTAAAACATGAAAAATCTGAATGTTTATCCAATTATTATAACATATAAAATATAAATAGTTTTTTAACACAAAAAATTGGCGTTGAAGTAATTTGTGAGTTTGAATTATAAACATTAGAGAGAATAATCAAAAATAAGATAATATTTGATGTATGAAATAAAATTAATAAGTTGTTAAAAAAATAATTTCATCAATCAAATTTTGGTAATAATTATAAAGCTATAGATGCTTCAATAAAGGGGGTTTTCCTCGAGTTTGCATTCCCTTCATTTATCCACAGTGAGATCCACTTATAAAAATTGTTTCCACTAATTTCCACTTATGTTCATCTCTCTCGTAAATGGATGATGGGTAAAAGGAGGAAATCTAGACTCGGTTTCCTCAATCCAAATAAAGTCGGACAAATAAACTCATTTAAACATTACAATGATTTCTTTCAAAAACAAAGAGTATCAAACTTTGAAAATCAATTTCTTAAACCACTTATTCAGAATAAAAATAAGTTAGGATACATAAATTTCATTAATTCTTTATTCATGAGACAAATATTTGTTGCCTATAAACATTAAAAAAAAACGAGACAAATAATTTTCACTAATGAATATTAAAAAGCACAGGACATATACTTATATATATATATATAT
>Ga0315914_1002177_pt1 | contig 30033 bp, 11 predicted proteins | sample MpolenodulesMG_FD_203920 | JGI IMG/M metagenome (GOLD analysis project Ga0315914, IMG submission 203920) | Medicago polymorpha root nodule microbial communities from Los Angeles, California, United States - elongated nodules | ecosystem: Host-associated > Plants > Roots > Nodule | place: USA...
TATATATATATATATATATATATAAGGCTGACATGAGGTGCTGCCACTAAAGCATGAGTTTTAGGCCCCCAAATTTTTTAGGCCTCACATTAGGCTCCCAAATCTTTTTCGCTTTTAATATATTTTTGTGAGTCAAATTTTTTAAACATTTTTGTGTCAAGCTTGGTTAAATGGATAGTTGTATATTGTAGTTCATGCTGAAAGTTAAGTTTGATCTCAAAGGTAACTTTTTTTCCATGTTAACCTTTCAGTTCAATGTTCAAACGTTGACTATGAGCAATATTTATATTTAGTGTTCGACATGCCTCAAATAAAATTACACATTTAAGATTCTTAATTTTTATGTTTCTTTGTCAACAAATTTAAAAGACCTTGATTCAAATTCGCTTTAGGCCTACAATAGCATTGGGTCGGCCCTATATATATAGTTTAATTGTGGTAATAGCAATTATAAATGTTTTGATTGGTTGTATGTACAAAATTGTTTTAAGCCGTCAACCCACCATCACCATTAAACCCGTATGTGTGTGTGTATTACGTTTCGGTCTACTTTTTCACTTTCAAATTTATTCTTCATTTAAATTATTATATTTACAATTTTATCTCGTTTATTTATTTATTTATTTTATCAAGTAGTCCAATGTTAGAAATTCACCTTTTAAAGATAAATAAATGGGGTGTCCGGGGTTCGAACTCTGATCCAGCATATATTATTCAATATCCCTACCAATTAAACTAAGTTCACGAGGACTTGTCCATTTTATTTTATTGTTATACTTATTAACTATAAAAATGTTAAATTTCATTAAAATAGGAACAACACTGCTAAAATATGAATTTAATTTTTTTTATGAAAAAAATGAATTTAAATTATTAATTAAAAAACAATTAAGTCGTATTAAAATAGGAACAACATCATTACAATATAAACAATATTTGCTCGCACATTAGAAAAGCGGATAAGCAACACATTAGTTCGTGCATGTCTTTTCGTTGATATTTATACTATATATAAAGAAAATAAACTTAAAATACATGAGTTTGGGCTGGTTTTTCCATTACCGATTTTACCCTTCATTTAAACTATTTTATTTATTATTTTCTCCTTTAATAATATTATTTTAAATTTTAATTAAAACTATTAAATCTCATTAAAATAGGTAATACCCCACTACAATAGGAACAATATTATCAATATTACATATGATGGGGATAGAGATTTTGGCTTGAATTTTTTTATAATTCCAATTATACCCTTAAACAAATTTTTATATATTAATGTTACATTGTTGGTGGTATTAAAAAAAGTTAAGGATTTATATTATATTAGTTAAATTATGTTGTTATTGGAAAAGATAAAAATGGATTTTTGGGTTTGTTACAATTTCAAAGTCACAAATATTTGTACTTTATAATTTTAATCAAAATCAAAATTTCATATAAAATATTGTTCATAATTTAAACGTGTTAGCGCAATAAAAAGAGCGGAAAGACGAGCACGTGAGTGCCCGTCTTTTCTCTAGTTATATTTATATATAAAGATGATAAGGAATTTCAAGATGGTTTTTTCATTATTCCTATTGTACCCTTATCAACTCAACTATGTTCAATTTAAATTTAAATTCAAATTTACACCATAACTAAAGAAAATTTAAAAAATAACTACCTATTTAGTTTAACTGTATTTGTTATAATTTGTTTTTCAAATCCAAATTTAAAAAGATTTAAATTATTTTGATAGTAAAATTTAAATAATATAGATATTAAACAAATTAATAGAATTAAAGTAATATATATTATTTTTTTGAGGAAAAGTAATGTGTGTGTATGTATGTGCAACAAAGCACAAATAGAAGAAAAGAAAGAAAGAAAGAAAAAAAACACAGAGACGTGAGCGGTAGTGCAAAATAAAAAAGGGATTTGATTATTCTTACATGTTACTTTAAAGAATCATTTATAAAATAATAATGGATTCATGCAAGTAGCAAGGAATTTGGACTTCTTAATAATTGATTAGCTCTCCTAAAAAATATTAATTGAGTGGGTTTAATATCTAACTTTGAAAAAAAAATTGATGATAGAAAAGAATTCACATTATCCCCGTGAGCTTAACTCGATTGGTAGGGATATTGCATATTATATGCAGGGGCTGGGGTTCGAATCTCAGACACCCCACTTCTCCATATTTAATTGTGTGAGCTCCAGCCACTAGGCTACTTGACGGAAAAGAAAAAAAAAGAATTCACATTTTGGGTCCTTCAAATTGTATCAATAGGTTCTCCCACAAATGTTAGTCGTGAAAAAGAAAAACAAACATATATCTATCTTCTTTGTTATTGTTATAAACAATCTATCTATTTATTAATCTATCATATATCCATTTAAATTTGTCAAAAAAATAAATATTAAATGGAGTATGTTCCTTCGTTCTTGCTATATTACCAACTTTTATTGTCTCATCAAAAAATGACAATTGTAGTCTTGTAGAGACAAACCCCCTAAAAATCTCTTAAGAGACAAAATCACTCTGAAAGAACATCTCATGTCATTGTCAAATAAACAAGAATAGCATTAAAATTGAAAAGTTTGAAGTTTTTGAAATGGGTGAAGGTGAAACCACCAATGACATGTATGCAAAGTTCATAGTCATGGTAAATGAAATGCGCTTTCTTGAAAGACATGCACGGCTCACAACAAAATTATGAAGAAACTCAAATATCTTCCTAGTACATTGAGACCTATTGTAACAATCATCACTCGAGCTAAAGATGTCAACAATCTTACATTAAAAACAAAAACTTATTAGATCACTAAGAGCTCGTGAATTGATACTTCAAAGGGATGGACCAATAAGGAAAGGTAAGACAATTACTCTTAAGGCATCCCAAAATTCTCAAGAAAACTAATCAGAAAGAATTTTTCAGATAGAAAGGAAACGTCAAAAACCAAGGTTGACAAAGTCAGATCACCTGCTATAGATGCAACATGCTAATGCACTACAAAATTGAAGGTCCTTGAAAAAACTAGAACGTGAAGTTCTAATCGTGAAAGATTAGGACATTCTCATCTCACTATAACAAAAAGTCATTATAATAACATATCAGGAGGATGAGAAAGCTAAAATGAATGCTCTGCTTTAAAAAGATTGGTCATACTAAAATAAAATGCTATTATGGGGAAAAAATGCTTTTAGAAACACTATCCCTCAAGAACCAAACTTAACATGGGTATCTAAACAACTATTAACACCAAATGCAACGATATTTTCAAGATTTAAGAACATATCCATGGTACTTGGACAATTTATTTTCAAGACATATGACACGAGATAAAAAAAAATCTTTATCTCATTTGTAAATAAGGATGGTAGATCTGTGATATCTGGGAACATCCTCAAAACAAAGAACAAATTTGTTTAAGCTGTAAAGCATACCTTGCATGAAGATATCTAATATGTTTAAATCGTAAAGCATGCCTTACTTGACATGTGTCAGGTATGTGACAGTGGTTTGGAAGTTACTTTTAAATCAACATATATTTGAGGTAAAACAATCATCTTTAGGAAAATATTTCTTCTGGATCAAGGAACAAAAATGTGTATGTTTTATACTTAGATGAATTACCAATCATGTTTCATGTTTAATGAAAAAGATAGTAGATTTAACACAGAGGAGTTGGTCACATATGTATGAAAAAAATTCTAAACTTTCTCAATTTAATGTAGTAAAAATCTTCCAAAAATTATCTTTGACAAAAACAAAATTTTTGAAGCTTGTGTAAAAGGAAAAGAAGTCAAGAGTAACATTCGTACAAAAGAAATGATTTCAACTAAAAAACATCTTAAATTTATTCTCATTGATCTTTTTAGTCCAGTCAAAACTACATGTATTGTTGAAAAATGTTATGACTTTGCGATTGTTCATGACTTTTAGAGGCCCAGGTAAATACTATTTTTAAAACATCAAGTTTAGTCTTTTGAGGCCTTCTAAAACTTTTGCAAGAAAAAAAAGTAAAAAGTTAAAATATCATCACAATAAGAATTTGAATAGTCAAAACCAAAATTTGAACCATTTTAACCAAGTTTAAATATATTTTGGAAGCATATTGTAATGAATAAAATAGTTATCAAGTTTATTGGAGACTCTAGAATGAAAAATTGAATACATCATTAACATAATGTTGTTTTGTTTTCATAGTGTTGGTGAACTCATTTGCATCATAGAAAATTACTGTGAAATTGCATCTTGATCTTGTGAAAGTTGCACGTTTATATTGTAGTATTTATAAAACGTTAACCTATAACAACATGAGTCTAACAAATACAAATAAGCAGATTACACTGAAAATACTATTTCAAGAAAACATAGGACAAAGACGGTCCAACCAATACAAGTAATAGTTGGTTACATAAAAAAAAATGCCATTTTCATGTTTTACATTTGTTTTTTTAATATATAGAAATTGTTGGCACACACATTATTTTCATTCAATGTTATCTCTATAACAACAAGTTTTCTTAGGTATTCATCACGATCGAAGAAAAATGTCTATATAAATTCTCTTTCAACAAAATATGTTTTACATTTAAAGTTTTGAAAAGAGAAAATACTTCGTATGTAAAATATAAACTTCCATTCCCATAATCTAAATGTGATTTTCAAAACATTTTTATGATTTATATATGCAAAAAGGAAATAGAAGAAACAACTCACAAATATAATTGAATATTTTTCGAAATTTGCAATGTCGTCTTCGTGATCTTCAATTGAAAGATTTTTAATCGCAGGAGAATTCGAGTGCTCTAGACCTTTAAAACAACAAAACATTGACTGAAATAGTACAAATAAAGAGAATGAAAAGAAAAATTATGAACAATTGCACAAGAACTTATTCATACAAACATGTAGTGTAATCATGACGGGTGTTCATACAACTAGATAATTTTAAAAGAAAAAAAAAACATAATAAAAAAGTATTTAACGAATTTCTAAGCATAAAAATTAGAAACAAAACTTCCTTTTAATGGATTTTAAATGTTATTCCGTTAAGATCATTGAAACATGGTAAAAGTGATTGATAAAGAAAATATAATTGCTTGCAACAAAAGAAGACGAACTTTTACATCAGTTTTGCTCAAACAAGAACCAAAACAAAGATGACTTTAAAGTTACACGAGGTTAAAAGTATAGTAAATAGAACATTCATATATAAAAAAAAAAAAATTGAAATAAATACATACACATCAACATTAGATAGACATATATCTACAACCATTAATCAAAACTTTGAAAAATATTTGGTGACATCTCACACTGTAAATACAAGTTTGCCATCAACTCTCGTAATATTTTTTTCCTATAATTAAAAGTCCATAATTCTCTTTCGTACGAATATAACTTTCATAATTGTCATCCTTGGGCGGTCAATGATATTCAAACGGTTAGGGTCTACACAGAACCTCACTTCCAATAAGTGTTGTGGCTTACGTTTTGCATTACACTTTATATGAGGATAACCAACTAAATTCTTAACTATGGTCACAAAAACAAGAAGCTCAAATCATTCATTTTCACTTTGAACAATTCCAACACCACCTAGCTTTTTCACAATCTTACTTTCCTTATGCAATTTCAAAGCTAAACTAAAATAATCAATAGGTTTATCAAACCCATAACACTTTCCATGAACCCTCCATTCATGTGTCCAAAATGAAAAATCAGATTGACCTTTCTATAAACTTGGCCATGAAACTGCAAGGTTTGATTTTATATTTTGAATCATTTATTTCGTTAACTCTATGTCATCGCAATTTCTTGGATGAGGAGAGAGCCAAAGGCCATGGATTGAGAATTTATTCTCAATTCGTCAGCTGTCGCGACGTTCTGGGAAACAAAAGGTCGACTGCCATTCTTCAACAACAAATTTTTGTCAGGGAGGTGTTTGAACAGAAGTGAAGAAGAAGAAGAAGATTTGAAATTTTGTCATTGTTGATTGCTTGAGAGCTAGGGAAATGGTTGTTTTTAAATGTTTGAGTGAGTGAAATGAAGGGAAAGACATAATTAATTTAAATAAAAATATTCAAATGACACAAAAATAAGAGGTTAATTAGATTTTTTTTGTTAATACATTGTGTATGTTGAGGTCTAATGTTCACTAAAATAAGAGAAATCACAATTGTCAAATAGAGATACTTACATATTTTTCACCAAAATCAATTTTAATATCAAAAACAAAATTTGACCCAATTTAACAAAGTTTAAATGCATTTTAAAAACATATATCAATGAATAAAATATAATTATCAAGATGATTCTGACTCCACTCAGAACTTAATAACATTAAATAAATTTTTAAAAGAATCAAAAAAGGAATAAAAATTTTTTAAAAAAAAGGATAAGGAAAAACAACTAAACTACAATGGTTTGTCAAATTTTCAAACTTATTTTCGTTGGCATAACTTAAGACATTTTTATAAGTTATTGTTAACAATTTAAGTAAAATATATGAACCAAAACAAGTAGAAGAGACACTTCCGAACAAAAACAAGAAGAAGAGGCAACGACTAGAAACTAGTTACAAAGGGTTCCGTCGTCTGCTCCATCCATCAAATTCCGAGAAAAGCGATGGCAATGCATGTACATCTGACGTTTGGGGCGCTTGCAATGGTTTGCAACGACAATTTTGGTCAAGATGGTTCTGTTCACATGGTTAATCCAATACTGGATGTCACCAAATTGCTTGAAAGCGAAAAAGATACATGATTGATACTTTCAGATGGATATTTTTGGCTTGATGCAACTCTCGCCCGCATTTGCATCCCATTGTTGACGGTGGAAAGCTACAAATAGGCTCGGTTTTAAACTCACCAAGTACTGGTGAAAATTAGATTAAAAAACCCTTGTACATTGTTGAATGATTATGATTGATGATCTTGAAATTGTGTTGTCGAACTGTGATCCGATAGTTACTCCTGACCCACTATACCCTGATGTACCCCCACTCCATAGAAAACCACAAAAACACGCGGCACCTTCACTAAAGTAAGAGCTGGTAGGAGAGCTCATCCCACAATTCATATTCAATATCACTTCCAAATCTTTCTATTAGCTGTGAATTAATGCGTTTTCAGTTATTTTATGGGTTATGTCATTTGTACCAAGATTCGATATTTTATAGATACATGTTCATCTACCTTTCTATTTTTAATTTTCTATTGCTAAAAAAAAAGAGTAAAATATATATTTGCCGAATCTAAATTTGATTTACAAAATATTTTTATCAATAATATGCTTCAAAGAGAAATAGAAGAAACAACTCACAAACATAAAAGTAAATATTTTGATTTGTTATTTGGATCTTCTTCAACTTCAAAAGAATATAAACATTTTAGAATCTATCTGGTAAAGATTTTATAGTATATTTGTATTACTAAAGGAACAACATTCAGTGATATAGTTTTTGTCAGAAAAAAAAACATTTAATGATATAGTTATCAAATTAAGATTGAAATCGTAAATCGAAATTGTAGTTATTTGAATCATTAATCAAATCTTATTATTTGTCGTAAAATACTAATCAAATCTTGATATGGATTGCTCCAAGAAGTTGTACTATGAAATTTTGGTGGAGCGGGAGGGTTTCTCTTTCCCCGTGGAAGTTGTTTAGGAATGGATGCCGGATTATTGTACGCATTGTCAGAATTTGGGACATCTTGTGACCAGCTACCGATGGTTATATCCAAAGAAAGATGTTATCGAGCCTATTGCTACTGTTGATAAAGGGAAGACAAAGGTTCAAGTCAAAAGAAAGCAATGGATACCTTTGCGAACAAATCCTACGGGAATCGGTTCATCAAATGTTTTTGCGGCACTGGAGGTGATAAATAATAAAGAGCAGGAGACAGAAAAAAAACATTGCAGACAATACATTTAGTTTCGCATTGCAAAATGTTGTCGACCATGTTCCTCAAAGAACACTGCCTCACGAAACTGAACCTGTTTTGACGTTGGTCAGAAATGAAACACAAGAGGATTATGTTGTTAACGGTGAAGAGGTGCAGCATGTTGTTCGTTCCCCAGTTGAGTCAGAGATACCATTGATTTCGGTTGCAAGAAATAATGAGCAGGTGCAAGTAATTGATGACGGGACTATGGCTGCAACTTTGCCGGAGCATAGTGCAAACCTGAGCGCGGATGTTTCCATTGGTGGTGAAGCTTCGGCTACTGCTATACCTGAAGTTCCGATTATGATATTGTTGTTATAGATGGTGACGACACAAGAGCGAGTGTTGAAGGTCATACACATACGAATCCTTTGTTTGAGAGAGCAGAGGGCATGCCACATAACAATCCGTGTATTCAAAGAGATCTTGATTTATGGCAGAAGGTCAAAGAATATGATCAACGGGCAGCAGAAAATCCACTGTTTATTCATGTGCTATCCAAGAAACAACAACAAATGTTACGCAAGCACCAATTTGATGGCAAAGCTCCTTACAGAACTCGCTCCACGGGTGACGCTTCACCTCCAAATCAATGAATTTATTCTACTGGAATGTTCGAGGTATTGGAAACTCTGATACTCGTGTTACTTTAAGAAATTTATTTTTGACACATAAACCTTTATTGCTTTTTATTGCGGAACCGATGATTGATGTTTCACAAATTTCGGATTGGTATTGGCGAATTATTGGTGTCGTTAATTATTGTGTTAATGATAGAGGCTCGTCGCTTCCGAACCTTTGGGCTTTATAGGGGAATGGCATTAGTCCCTCTGTTATTTTTGTCTCTTCACAATGTATTGTATTGGAAATCTCTTTTCATAATGCAAATATTTTTGTTGTTGCCGTTTATGCAAGCACCTCATATCTAACTCGTCGTGAACTGTGGACTGATCTTACTTATGTGATCGATAGCCACCCGGGTCCCTGGCTTTCTTTAGGAGATTTTAATGCTATTCTTGGTGCCCATGAGAAGCGTGGTCGTCGTCCTCCGCCTATCTTGTCTTGTATAGATTTTCTTCATTGGACTTCCAAACTACAGATTTCCATAGGTTGTGGTAGTTTTTTTATGTTTTTTTGTTTGTTTATGAGGGTTTTGGCCTAGTCTCCCCTCGTTGTATATATTTTCCCCCCTTTTTTTAATAAAATTTGAGTCTGTCTGCATAGGATGGAGGTTTCCCGGGATGCCAACCTAGTTGGGATGTCAGTGTTTCCTTTTGATGCATGTCCATTCTCCCGGTTTACCCAAAAAAAACGAATAAATTATGAATAAAGTCATTCAAATTTAGGTAGTGTTTGGCCCGACTTAATTTAATTTTAACTTCTCTTCTACTTTAAGGAAGAAGTGGGGCCAAACACATTTCATAAGAGACTCTTAATAGAAAAAGTGACTTAATATTAAAGAAGAAAAACTGAAAAAGTAGAAGTCAGTAAATTGAACTTTATGCTAGCTTATTCGCTGACCATTTTGCACGCTTATGTTTCGAATCCTGCCCCAGCCACATTTGTTTTTCTTTTTTATTTGTTAATTAAACAAGTAAAGCTTGCTAATTGTTACAACTTAGTTTTTTTTTACCTTTTAACACGTTGAAATTTGAAAACTTTAATTTTATAATGGCAGACAATATCTTTGTAAAAAAAAATCTAACTGAAGACTTGTGGTACTTCATGACTTCTCAAACGATAAATTTTTTCATTTAAAAATATAACTATCAAAATGTTTATTTTTATAAATCATAAAAAAAATTATACAATTTCTAAAGGAAAAAAATAATAAAAGTTTTTATTTTATTTATGATAATTTGTAATAAAATCTTAAAGCTCTTTTAAAAATATTTTACCAATCAGATTTTAACTTAAAATACTAATTAAGTTGAAAAAAACAACAAATACCAAACAACTTTAACTTCAACTTCAAAGTTTTAATTTTCAACTTTATTCTAAAAGTGACTTTTAGACCTAAAAAAATTAGGGCCAAGTTATTAATATATACCTTCCTTCATAGTTTGTTCTTTTTTTTTTTTTAACATATCCTTCAAATCATATTTGCACTCGTGAAACGTTGTTAGATCAAGTTATTAATCTATACCTTTCACCAGAAAAGATACTAATCGATACCCAAAACTCTATCAAAGTCTTTAATCTCAGAAAATAACGTCAGATTAATGTGTATAATTTTTAGGTTAAACAATACATTACAATTGAAGGGATCTCTTGTGGTTGTTAATAGTTTCTAGGTTAATTTGTAAGCCAATTATTTGAAGGCATCCAACAGTTTGTAATCGATTATTATTTGAAGGTATGATGCATTCTTCCAAAATTAAGTTGCAGGTAACCATCAAGGGTGTAGCGTTAATACGTTGCTGGTTATTTTGAGAGGTGCATATAAATCTTACTGATTAATCACATCCATCAATCATTATTAAAATGAAGGGTCATGATTTGGATTAAATGTTTAAACTTACTCTTGGAGTTAATGATCCCTTCTAAAAAAAAAATTATGGCTAAATATGTTCTAAGTTTCTATAAATATACCAATTTTTCATTTTACTATCTCAAAAATTTTCCTTCAACTTTTAATCTCTATAAAATTTTCAAACGCTGCTTTTGGTCAATATTTTTAAGTCAAATTTTGTATTTTTTAATGAAATTATGGGTATGAATATTGTAAAAGACTCTTCAAAAAAATTATAATTTTTTAACAAAAACTAAATTAAATATGAATATTATAATTTTTAACAAAAAATAAATTAAATATGAATTTTTAATCGAAAAAAATATAAAACTTATATTTAAATCATGTTTTGTTAAAAAAAATTTAATTTTTTTTGAAAAGATTCTTATAATATTACAAATTTTTCGGTAAAATTTTATTCAAAAATATGAATTCTATATATGAATTTAATTAAAAAATAGATTAAAAGTGAATATGAAAAAATTTTAAAGACTAAAAATTGAATAAACCTTTTAGAAGGAATAAAACGAAAAATTATCATATTTGTAAAGAACAAAACAATATTTATCCAATTTTTTTAAATCAAATATTTGAAGACATAAAACCATGACAAGACCTTAATATTCTCTTACTAAATATTTTATTATTTAACTGAAAGTAGAAAAAGAAATCTGTCAAACAGAAAATTACATATACAAACGTCACGCATCCTACCAATTATAGTACGCCACACAATAGCAATGACAAGATGTTCCGACGTGGCATTCATATATTGGTATTTCTTGTCCACGTAAGACACAGCCACATAAATTTCCAAATTTAGCCATTACACTGTCCGCTATATAGATAGATCCTTAACCTCGGTGAAGTTACGCAGTTTCTCAAAACCCTAATTTCAATCTCAACCTATCATGATGTTGATTTTGTTCACTCAATCACCCCTTCCTCAGTTGCATCATACCCACTTTCATCCTCCCTCCCACAAAATCATCAACTGTTACTGCCGATTAAGTCAATTCAATCTTCCCTTTCCTCTGTTCCTCAAGATCCTTCAGATGGGTTATCTTATGCGTTTTCAAAGGTCTTTGTCTTAACGGTGATGTCCATACAGCCCTTGACTTTCGTGACGATTGATCAATGGGTTATGTAAATTGGACGAATTACAACTGCTCTGTAACTCATCTGAATTGATGCGGTAATGTATAACACAATCATTGATAGTTTGTGTAAAGATAAATTTGTGAGTATTCAGGCAGTTGTCACTTACAATACTTTAATCTATGATTTTGGTATTGTTGGTGTTTTTAAAAAATGCATCTGGATTGTTGGGTGGAATGGCTGAATTGTTGGGTGGAATGGTTGGATTGTTGGGTGGAATGGTGTTGAAAACATTAATCCAAATATGTAAGGAAGGAAAGGTGAAAGAAGCTAAAAATTCCTTATAGGATTAATGTTGTATTGTGTTCCATTAGATGCATAATATCTAGTTTAATGTTGTATTGTGTTCTATTATAATATTTTAGTTGTTAATCAACTATAGAGGATGATTAATGGATTATGTAAGATTAAAATAGTTGATGGAGCAATGAATCTCTTTGAAGAAACGTATTATGGAAAATTAGGGAAAATCTGTTATGCTTATTATTAATAAGTTGCATAATGGAGGTCAACCAGCCAATGTCATCATTTACTGCAAAACTCATGGCATTTGTGTTTGTCAAGAAAGTTAAAGACCAAAGGCATTCAATCAAAGTTGTATCCATATCATATGCTTATTGACGGTTTGTGCTAATGTGAAAGACTTATGACTTAAGGATGCTGAGCAAGTTTTCGGAGAAGTTTATGGTAAATGATTCAATAATGTCGCAACTTATGTTCTGATCAATGTGCATTGTGAAAGGGTTAGTTTGAAGAATCGATTTGCTGTGCAGCTGCAGTAAAAAAATGGAAGATACTTGCTTAAGTTGTAATGTATGAAATAATTCTAGGCACTCTCGCTAGAGATCAAGACTAAATGTATATTAAGGATGTACTATGTAGTGGGGTCACTACGACTTCAGTTTTGATTAAATTTATTTACTGTAAGTTTCAATTTGATATTGTAGTTATTGTAAGGTTCAATTTGATATTGTAGTTGGAAAATGTTGGTTTTTCAATTGAAAATAAAATCCCTCTTTCTTCCCTTTTGTTGATTTCTGTATAATTTTTTGTAGCTAGTAGTTTTTTTTCCTTTTCAGTTTGTTATAGTTTTCTTGCAGACCTGGTAGAATTCAAATCATAAACATATTTTGTTTGCATCATCTGAGTAGAAAAGGTGTTAAATTATGTAATTTCTGTCTGGCCATTGTTGCTCACTGAATTGGAGCATTTCCTTTTTCTAAGGTTTATGTCAGCAGTGATTCTTTCATATCTTATTCTTAGTGATTCTCAGTGATCATATAACTTTATAAAATATGAATAAAGTAAATATAACAAATGAGGATTTTAGAAAAGGGTCAGATTTTGCTATTTAGTTTATTGTTAATTATGATCATTTATTGGTTTAATACCGAACTCATTTTCTTCACCAGAGTTGCATTATAAATTTGACTCCTAAAGTGTTTGCAACTCATTAGTACTTTGGCTTACCAATCGAATATGTCGATGACTAATTTTTCAAAACTTGTTTTTTGACTTTGTTATGGAAAGCCATTTTCCCTGTGTAATTGTATAAATCAGGAAGCGAAGTCATTAGATCTGTTTACTAGTTTCTTCTCCCTGCTACAATTCTTTTTATAAGATTCATCATTAATTAATAATGTTTTATAGCTTATGATCTATGATTCTATCTGCATTCATTCATATGCATCTTTGAAAATGGCTTTCTGGCCGCAGACCAGGCCAGTCTACTATAAATGCTTGAAATATTTTTGATTCAAAGTTGTCTCCACACATGGGAAAATGGGGGTCAGGAATGCAGCGCAATGCCTGTTCGAGCTACAGTGTTAGCAATGCCATTAATGTTATTCAACTATGCAAAGGGGGAGTCAGTACAAGAGAAACAGAAAGGTACAGAATAAATCACAAGTCTTGCAACATATATTCCATATGTCGGTGGAAGTTCCATATCACCTACACCAAATTGTTACATGTGCATCTGCATTAGTATCAAAGACAGAGATCCCTCTGATCTTGACCTAAAGATTAACATCACAAGTGCTTTTGGTGTTCCTTCACTTTGCAAAGCCCCTGATGATTTCTCCCAGTGCCCTTGTGAGTTTTATCAATTCCACTTTTGGTTGGATCATTCCATTGTTATCGATGAATGTTGCCATGGTCTACAATTTATCATTCATAACTTGTTGTGGTAACATGCTTTGAAAAATAGAGTATCTTAACTCTTAAGCCTTCCAATATTGGTTATTGCAGAGTTATTGAGTGGTTATTTGGGTGGAAAGAGAACCAAACTATCGAAACTTGGTGGAAACAGTAGCCTTGTACTTACTATTCTGTGTATGTATATGTTCTATCCCTGATTGAGAGCAACTCTCCAGGGAATATTCATTAAAATGCAGTTTTTATTAAGTTTATATACTATTGGTACTAGTTTCTATTAGAATGTCCGCCATGGTGGCACAATAGGCCGCAATGTCGTGTTTATAAGGCAGATTTTTGGCCTTCATCCTTTAAAAGCATTGCTCAGTTGATGAAAGTTTCAGGGAACAGATGAAATTGTCATATATCAAAGAATGTTGCAAAGTTTAGTAGCAGGGCTTCTAATTTGTATATTTATTTATTTTTTGGTTGGTATGGCACCCATACTTTCAAAATGTATACCCATTAATACTATTGGCTCCTGCAAAGTGAGTGAGGATGACAAACTGATGGAGTATGATGCCTTGCTGCTGGATTGGTTCTTTGATTCATATTACCCTGGATTTACAGTGGACGATCCCAAGGAAACGGCGACTCAGTGAGTTTTCTTTTTGGTATCTTTCTTCTTATTTGTTCACATTGGTTTATTGACTTGAAATGTTTCCTGAAAATGTTACATATTTTGTGTGTATGCCCTGGTGATTGTATGTTAGTACTCATTGGTAGGTGGCTATGTAACAAGTGAAATAATGAACCAATCAAATATAGTGGTTTGTTCAAATTTCGCTACGCATTAGTGCTACCGCTATAGCTGTTATTTGACAACATTTTGTACTAAATAGCAATAGCAAAACAACTGTGATTTGTTTAAATTTCACAACTCTATAGCCGTTGTTTAACAACACTGCTTAACATACCGGTTTTTTTTTGTGTTTTTGCATTGCTTTTTTACATCATGAGTTGGAAACCTGCTTTCAGTGGTGATTAAAATGCAAAGTTGTTCCTGCGCAGGTTGAAGAAGTACACAAGATTTCAATGTAGGAGACTCGTGTTGCCAAGTCCTTTCTTAACTTGACCAACTTAGGTGAAAAGGTCCATCTCACTTGCCACTGAAGGAACATGTTGAAAAAAGGAGATTTTGTCAAGCAAGATTTCATTAAGAAATTCTGGTGAAGCTTGTATTTAACTTGAAATAGTATATTGTTGAAGATTTTACATGATTGCGTTCTAATCATTTAAATCAAGGATTAAATAAAAGATTCGCATTAGTCTTATAAACAGCTACCGGATAAAACTCAATATTTAGCTGAGTTGTTGTCAGTATGTTAGGATTTACAGGCTCTGGTGTAACTTATCTTGAATTGGGAACATAGTACTGTATTTAAAAGTTCGTGAATGAATCAATTATCTGTTCAATGTGATTGCTTTTTTGTGTCTATAATTGATGCTTTTCATAATCTGTTTTATTTCTTATCATGAACGGAGCAACTACCATGTAGCCGACTCCACTTAGTGGGATAAGCCTTAGTTGTTGTTGTTGTAGTTGTTGAACTGAGCAACCGATTTAAATTTTTTTTGTTATAGATTTTTTTCTTACTGTTTAAGTCCAAGGGAATTGATGAAGTCTTCTGATATTGGGCTTGTACTAGATTGAACATGTGCTTTGAAAAAGCTTCATAATATGTGTGCTGATATGCTGATTCTTTGGTTTCTTTGTGATGAAATTCTGTATTTTCGCATTTTGGGTTTCTCTAAACCATTGCCAAGAAATTGAAAAAGGTTTCATTTGTTTAGTTCAGGATTAGTTGATCTGTGATACGGTTTGATTTTGTTGCAATGGTGAATGATTTGAAATTTATTTTTCATTTCTATATGTATTTGTAATTTTTAGTGTGTGAAAATGGAGATAACTTGATCCTTTAATTGGTTGTTCAGAATTTCATCAGTAGTAGGCTGCAAGTACAATGAATCAATGATTGTGGCTGTTGTTTCTGATTTTTGACAACTGAATTCTTTTTCTGAATGGTTGCTTTTGCCCCTAATCAGAATTTTAAATGATGTACTCTTCATTTGATCCTAACATAGTAAAAAACTGAAGAGAAACTATGTAATTGCATGCTTGATCACTGTTAATAGTTCATTCAAATTATAGTTATTGCATCTTAGAGGAAGTATTGAAAAGTGGTTGGCAGGTAGCTTCTCAGAAAATTGATGTGCAGTTTAAAACCTCGTGGTTTCAATTTGACACTTTTCATTCCTAGTAACCTTTTTCTCTTTGTTAGGACTTTCGAGTATAATTGCTTTGTCTGTGCAGGAATGAGAAATTTGGAGATAATTTCACTGTCATCTCGGTCTGTTTTAGGAATGAGCTCTATTTTGGACCTAATACAATTGAATCCTGTTCCTTGACATTTGGGTTTATAAGGATTTTTCTTAATTCTTAATCAACTGCTTCAACAAGTTTAATAACCATTTTGCCATTGATCTTTGGTAGTTTTGGAGTTATGATGCATCTATGGTTTAATTTCATGTGTTGACCGGATCAAATATGGTAACATTTGTATATGTGCAAACAGTTAATTTTTCATATTGAAGTATGTAGTTTGTTTTCGTTGATTCATCTCAATTCCCAAAAGCATCTTGTTCAATGGCAGAATGGATGGATCTTGAACTTGTCGAAGCCGATGATTAAGAACAAGGATCCAGTTGCATTAGGAATGGTGCAGAACATATATCCAGTTAATGACCGAATTGAGTTCAGTATATATTGGTTTTTGTATAAAATTATATTGTTCTTTTTGTTTGGTATATACATGTGGGAATTGAAATGCAGCTAAGAACTTGCAGAAATGGAAAGTGAAGGCTATGAATAAGGATTCTGGTGAAGTTGAAGAATATGATTGAAGGTTTTTGGTAATGGCTAGTAGTGAAATTAGTGACCTTTTCTACCTGAAATTGAAGGGTTGAAGAGATTCAATGGGAAAGTGATTCATTCAACTGGATTTAAGAATGAGAAAGAGTTTAAAGATGAATTAACATGTTCTATTTGTTGGATCTGGGAATTCTGGCATAGAAGTTGCTTTGGATCTTGTCGGTGTAAAGTTATTTTACACATGCATCGAATTATTTGTTTTAAACCTTTTTGTACCATCAATCTGTCATAACTTATGATATATTTAACATGTCTATCATAGGCATAGTAATGTTTTCCCAAAGATACTAATAAGCACTAAATCGATTTTTTTTGTACCATGTGCTCTCTCTGTTTTTAATTAATAGGTAATTTAATTATCTCATCACATTTATACCTACCATCTCTGTATCTGTGATGAAACATGTGAAGAAAATTCAACACATTTATAATCAAATTTTAAGACTAAATTATGCACCAAGTAACAACTTTTGAATGTGTCAAAAAAGTTTTTGACACAACTGATCACTTGTTGATAAAACTATATTTGATGGCTATATGTGACAAAATTAATGTGATATGTTTAGAATTCAAGCTTGGACTGTTCCAAAGTTATTCTTTTAATCAAGCTAGGATTATAATAGTCATGTATTTGGCTAATTAGTATTAGATTAGTTTAGTAAATTTTGCTGTATATTTCATTTACAATTGTTCAGTTTGTCATACTTCAGTTATATATATCTCTGCTATATATAAACTTCAGTATATTGTATCTTGATTGAATATAATAAAATGCAGAAGACATATTCAGTAAGCCTTTTCTTTTACTTTTTGTAATATGCATGCATTGTGATATGGTTGGCTTGTAGTTCTCTACGTGGTGTTGGGGTTCTGATTTTTCATCAGTGGAATTATTAGAGCATTCACAACAGAGATAGTCATTTTTTGGTATCTATGTGCTTCTACATGTACACATAATAACTTCTTTCAAAAAAAAAAAAAATGTACACATAATAACTCATGTAATTTGTTGATAATAGTTCATAATTATTTTTTATATAATTATCGTAACGTACGTTCCGTGGGTCGTGCAAAAGCACGAGTCTTTTGCTCAAATCAATGAACGAAATTACTTTAAATTTTAAAGGCAAAATTACACGATTCGCCTATTAATTTAGTTTACGGTAACACTTTCGTCTTTTTTTTTATCTTTTTTTGTTTTGATTTAGTCCTTTTCGTTATAAAATATCAACATTGTCATCCTTTTTTGTCAAAAATCAAAAAAATCATCAAACTCATAAACAAACTCAAATATTGATCATACAAATCAATAAACTCAAATTTCATTGAAAAAATCTGATAATAAATTACAAGACATTGTCATTTTATAACATAAAAATTAAAGGCTTAATTACGCTTTTGGTCCCTTAAGTTTTCCAAAGTTGTGATTTTGGCCCCCTAAAAAAAACAACTCTTTCCAGGCCCCCTAAATTTACTTTCTGTTGCAATTTTGGCCCCCCACACCAATTTTGACCCAGTCAATGGACACGCGTGTAGTTATTATTTTTAATTTAAAAAAAATATTTTTGTAATTAAAAAGACAATTTTTTTAATTACAACTCTTTCCAGGCCCCTAAGTTTACTTTCTGTTACAATTTTTTTTTGTTTTTTTATTACAAAAATTAAAAAAAAATATTTTTTATTTTTTTAATTACAAAATACAAAAATAATTAAAAATTTACACACGTGGCGTCCACCTCAGCGTTGACTGGGTCAAAATTGGCATGGGGGCCAAAATTGCAACAGAAAGTAAACTTAAAGGGCCTAAAAAGAGTTGTTTTTTTAGGGGGCTAAAATCACAACTTTGAAAAACTTAGGGGCCAAAAGTGTCTTTAAGCCAAAATTAAATTGGGTAAATAAAAAAAAGATAAAAACGAAAATGTTAAAAAAGAATCGTGTAATTTTACCAATTTCAAATTTGATGCAATAAAGGTGTAAAATTTGAAGGTAAAAAATAAAATTGTTTATCTCCCTCCATTGTTCACATTTTGAGTACTCTTCTTCTAGTCGATTCTTAATTGGGTGAAAAGCTATAACAATGTCTGTGAATCTGACGCAAGGGGAGAATTTTCTCACAAAACTTATGTAGAAGTTAAGCTCAAATAAGCCAATCCAATCCAAACAGGCCATTAGAGTGAGATTTAGGGGAATTATATTTTATTGGAAAACAAAAACCCATTAGCATCATCTAGTTATAATATTAAATTAGTTAGTTTGTTTTAGGTGGTTAGTTTTTTTTTCTGTTATTCAGTTTTGTTTTTCTGTTAAAGTAGTTGAGTTGAGTTATCTTTGTAAATCTCAAATACTATATATTCTGCTTTCACTCTATGTTGGTGGGTTTATTGGAAGAGAAAAAGAATAGAATGGTGAGAGGAAAGATTGAGATTAAGAAGATTGAGAATTTGAATTACAGGAAAGTTACATTTTCAAAAAGACGCAATGGTTTGATCAAGAAAGCTCAAGAATTGTCTATTCTTTGTGATGCCGAGGTTGCTGTTATCGTATTCTCTGCTACCGGCAAGCTTTATGAGTTTTCCAGCACAAGGTGACCACCCTTCCTATTTGTTTTCAAGCATGGTGATCATTCTTGTTTGTGAAATTTAGTGTTTGGTTTTTTTGATTGAAAGAAAAATGTGAAGACTTTAATTGGAGAATTTTCGGCATATTTGAATTAGTATATTGTAGGGTTTATTTTAGAGAATAAGATTCAGGTGAATTATATTTTGTGAGAAAATCAAAACCTGGTTTTGAATGGTTAGATTAATAACAACAAAGTTATCAGATGGAATAAAGAGATTGTTCAAGAATCTTTCACTTTGTTTTCAAATTTTAGTTGCACAGAAAAGATTGTGACAAGAGCGGGAAAGAAGATTTGATTCTAACAAATTCCATGTAAATTTGCAAGTAGGTGTTCATGCTAATTTTTCTCCTGTTTTTGTTTTTAAATGAAGCATGGCGCACGTCTTTTCAAGGTACGCAGATTTGGAAGAAGCAGAGCAACGTCAACTTACTACCATTCTGCACGAAGAAATAACAAAACTTCGCTCAGATTATTTGTAAGTTGCATCGACATTTTCTGTCATTAATTGGTATTACAGATCATATATGAAGCTAGTTCTTGTCCAAATATTGGTTCAAATTTTGATTTTCATAATATTTTTCGTATTGTTCAGAAGGATGAAGGGTAAGGAGCTTGATGGATTGGGCCTTAAAGAACTGCAGGACCTAGAAAATCAACTGTCTGAAGGGATATCAGCTGTAAAATACAAGAAGGTACAGATAATTAGGAATAGAAAGTCAGTAACATGAGTATTTACATGAATTCAGTTGAAGAAAAGGTTAATTTTTATCTTCACAATTTACAACATCTGAATCAATTTAACTACCAAATTCAATCACTTCTTCAGTCCAAGCCTTTGCTAATGTATGAATATGATGTTATTAACTTTATACACTCACACTGGCTATAATGTTGCAGGAACAAGTGCTGTTTGAACAACTTGAGAAATCCAGGTTACAGGTACATGTCATTCTGCAAGATCATACAACTTTGTTGTATGCTGCACTTTAAAAAATTATAGATGCATAATTTTAAGAGATTAACTAATATTCCTCTTCTGCCATGCTTCTTCAATTGTTGTAGAAAATAATAGGTTTTTAGTTTAATGAGACAAAATTATAGACGCACCTTAGACTTCTTTTTTAATTTCTCTGATGATTTCATTGGTTTTTCGAAATTTATTGATATGCAGGATCAAGAAGCTATGGCGGAGATCAAAGCTTTGCGTAAACAAGTAAGAATAAAACATTAGTTTTGTCAACCAAAAAAAAGGTAAAATATTTATGATGTATATGTCGAAAATATTTAATGTTTTACACTTTAAACAGCTTGAGGAGATAGAAAATAAAAGCAAGGTAGAGTTCAAAGAAATTGATCCGTTGGATAGAGGTACAGCTTCCATCAACAGTTCAAACCCCCCGTTGGAACCCTACTTGCAGTTAAGGTATATACGTCGTAACTCCCTTTTCATGTTTTCATTGACACCCAGCTGTCTCGGATTTACAACACTCACACACTTGTGTTAGTCTCGGTGGTTTATTCTGTCAATTTTTAACTTCAATATTGTCAATTACACATCTTGTCAGGTTAATATTTAAAATTGTTAATATTTTGAGATAGTCACTAAAATTGGAAATATTAGGAGGCCTTTATACTTTTTTTCGTCAGATAAAGTCACGAAAACTATTTCCAAAAATATTATTTGGTACAGAAGTCGCTAAAATTATTTAATAAAGACTAATGTGATTGAAAATTTTGAAATACAAATATTATTTCAAAATTTCGTTAATTTTAGAGCTTAATTGGACACAAAATGTGATGTGCAAAATTTGTACCAAAAAAACTGTTCTGTTCAAAATCATTGAAAGCATTTCATTAAAGTTATAAATTTTGTTGTTTTTATAGGTTGTAACCTGATCATGATCGCAAGAGGAAAAGTTATAAATCATTGAAGATGAGAGCTTGCAACAACTAGAGAATTCCAGTGGCTTCCAGTGACATTTTTGCACTGAAAACTTGCCCTTTGAAAATAGAAAACTTTCCTGAGCTTTTTCTTTCTTTGGTTTCACGATGTCACTGAGAGTGACAGTTTAGCTTATAAAACTAGTTTCTTACATAGGTTAAAATTGATTTTCGTTTCCTGCATGAAAAATTGGATTCACCATATTGAATAGTTTTAAAATATGATTCACCATGTCGAAAAATGTTGGTTATTTAGTTTATCTTAAACATTTTGTACGGTATGAGTCAGTGCGAGGAGGTAACAAAAATTTTAGAATAAAATTTAGAGGTACGTGTAGGTGTTTTCATTGCTACTTCCCCAAATCTGAATGTTTATCTTAAACATATCCTAACACTTTGTTGAGAGGTAAGTATAATGATTTTATTACTTCTTCTTTGACTCTGGACTTTGAAAATCATTTTGTACGATGGATGAAAGGGAAGGCATAATATTTCAACTAATTTAGGGCCGTCGCAGCGTTTAGGCAATCTCGCAGTTTACTAGAGGGTGTGTGTTCGATCCTTCTGCACCATCCTTTTTATATTTCTAACAAAATAACATGAGAAGGAATACAATCTCTAAACATGGTTCAAATTTATGATATTCATATTTTGCATTTTTTAATTTTGAATTTAATAAAAAAATAATGTGGACATTGTGAGTTGGGTTTGACACATTTAATTGTGTCACCACAACGAATATTTAGAGTTAAATTGAGGAGACTACCGAACTAGAAAATAAAAAACTCCAAGGATCAAAAACGCACGATCCTAATTATGATACTTAAAAGATAAAAAAAGGATTAAAATTGAGGGGATATGATTGGATTATCCTATTCTACCCCTTTATCATGCGCATCAAATAGACTCTTAAAGGATAAAAAATGGTCTCAACATGACATATACTATTATAAATAGATAAATATATTTTAGTTAGTATAAAATACAGGTTTTTAAAGTTTAATCTTTAAAAAAAATTGGAACATTTTTCATCCATACCCTTTATAAAAAAAAAAGTTTTTTTTTGTAGATACATGAATGACAATAGCTATTAGAAACTCATATATATAAGTGGATGAGCTGAGTTTGAACTCTGATCAAAATATTCAACGTAACAATTTCGTCAATTGAGTTAGGGCTTATGAATATAAAAATGATCATTTTTCCATCGGTGCATGTAGTCTGCAACAATATATGAACGTTTTATTTGACCTAATATGGGTTAATGAACTCTGCATCATGATGATTTAGTCGGGGGCCGATTAAGCATGATAATGGAGCGAGGTGGGATGAGTTTCACCTTCCTTGTCCCCATCTATAAATTTCATATATTTACCTGTTACTCTACCTATTTTCAACGAGAATGAAAAATTGAATCACGTCCCTCGTCCTTGACGGGTTCCCGCATAAATTTCTCGTTTCCATCTCCGTAGTGAAATCAATTTTTAATAAAAAAAACAAGTTTTTCTATCATAAACCCGAACCCATCCAAAATTTTCCCCAAACTCAAACCTACCGTCTGAAATTAATTTCCACCATTTTTCTAATTAACTAATTTATTTGGGGTAGGAAAATAGCCAACATCGTGTGTATTTTCTCAATTGCAAACTGGAGAAATATACAGAGTGATTGAAAGTTAAAAATATCTAAAAAATATGGATAACATTTAGAGGATTGCATTGTGCATATCAATAATTTTCTACGTTTAATACGCATTTAGAGTGGATATTTATATTCTCATTACCCGTATCCATATTTTATAATAAAAAAAATCAAATTCATACTCAAACTCAATTAAAGAAGACAAAATTCGTCAAATTAAAATAGATTCACACGAGTATATATGAGTATGATTTATTTTGTGAGTATGGGTTTATTTTTGACACACATGACACCAACAAATAAGAAGTATAGAATAATTCTGCTTTGTGTGTGGCAATACCATAAATATAGAATAATTCCACACGTGTGTAGGATCCTTACGGTCACAGCACAATATTTCCCAAAAATAGTAGGGAATTTTATACCCCACACACAAACTAAGGTGTATTCACTACAAAGTGTATTGATACTCTTGTTTTTTTTTAAATTTATAATCATTTTTATGAAATAAAGTGTTATTTGTCGATATTTATATATTAGAAAATATCATTTCATTAGTAAAAACATTTTTCATTGTTTAAAAGAATCATGTAATATTTTGTTACATTTTATCGTAAAAAAAAAATCAATATTTTATATTAGGAATATTAAAAATTAAATAAATTTTATTTCATGATGTTTTTGGTAAATAAAACTTAGTTATTAAACCTAACTCAACTGGCAAAATGCTAAAATTGTTAGGTTGAATGTCATGACCAAGGTTCGAACCTCAGTATCTCCACTTGTGTGTGTAAGTTTATAATGACTTTGTCATTTCGTCTATCTACTAAAAAAATAGAAAAATTTCAAAAAACAATTTATTTAACTATTAATTTAAAGATTTTGTATACTCGAATTTTTTGATATACCAGCCACATAGTAACAATGACAATCTATCCCAACATGGCATTCACATATTGGTTAAATTCTGCCACCTCATGTCCACATAAGACATAGCCACGTAAATTTCTAAACCATACACTACACCGAAAGAGCCGCTCTATAAGAACCAGAAGCTCAGTCCAGTTAACAAGTACCTCTCACTCACCCTAACTTCCGCCACCTAATTTCATAAAGCTGATCCAATTTTAGGATCCAAATCAAATGAGAGTCCGCAGAATTAGGTCAGACATCTCTACATTAAGCACGCTAATAATTTGTTTCTGTCACTTAGAGCAAATGATTTTTCCTTTTCTCTATCCCTCAAGTTCTGGCAACCTTTTTAAGGTCTTTGTCTTAACGGTGATGTTCGTAAGACCCTCAACTTACCATCTTGCTTCTTCAAATGAGGTGGCGAGACTGGTAAATGTTTCTCACATTTTTTATTTGAGAAATGGGCAGTTGAAATTGTATTTCAAGACACAGCTGTTTAATGGGGCATCAAATCGAATACAGTTTGCGTTTCTCTTACACATATCTGTTGTCTATACCAATTTAAGAGTGTAGAGTCGAACAGATTTTCTACTATCCCATGTCTCGTAGCAAGTCTGAATTGCTTTACCTGATTTCAAAATCTTTCAATTTTGAGTCTGCTATGTATATATCTGACAATAAATTCTGCTGTGTGGATTGAAGGACCATTGAAGCTTCTACAGAGTTGAACAACAAATATGTGATTGAGGAAAGTCAAAATGAACACAATCATGATCTATTTGTTACTATAAGAAAGGGAGTGCACCTGATTTCAAAATCTTTCAATTTTGAGACCACTGTATATGGATCAGACTTGTGTGAATTGAAGGAGTGCTTATAAATCGAAAAATGAGTGTTTGGTTTTATTTAAAATTATTAGATTTGTAATATTAAATCTGTATTCATATTTATTATATTCGTTGATTGATCAATGGATTATGTAAGATTAAAATGGTTGATGAAACCATGAATCTCTTTGAAGAAATGTATTAAAAAAATGTGATTCCTATCGCTTATGATTACTTATTACATGTTTTTGCAAAAATTATCATCTTGACAAAGCACCCGTACACATAATATACTTGTTGATGGTGTCTGCAAATGCTTCCTTGATGTTGTAACTAATGAATGAATAATTTACACACTCTCTTTGAAAGAGGTGATAGTGATAAAAGCTGAGAAAATTATTCGCGAAATGATTGCTAGAGGTCTACTTAAGACTGAAACTAGGTAAGACTAAGATGCATAAAAGTTTCCAATTGAAGCTATTCCCTAAACTAAGATAGATAAGTTAATGATTAACAATCATTGTGGTGGAATATCTTATGAGTGTCCATTTGTATTTCAATTCCAAAAAAGTACTACTATAGCACTGTTTCATTGAGATTAACAGTGCAAAACCTGCATCCAGGGGAGTTGATAAAGTCTTCTGACATTGTCCTAGTACTTGATCGAACTTGCGCTTTGAAAAAGGTTCATAATATTTGTGTTCAGTAGCTTTTGCTCTTTGTTTGGACTTTCAGGTATGATTGCTTTGTTTGTGCAGGAATCAGAGTTTTGGAGATAATTTCATTGACATCTTAGTCTGTTTTAGAATTATCAGTGGATTTACATGATGCTCTATATAGGTATTTCTTATAATTTTAACTATGGATCCTTGTTCCTTGACATTTGGGTTTTTAAGGATTTTTCTTAGTTCTTAATCAACAAGTTTAGTATCCATTCTTCCGTTGATCTTTGGTAGTTTTGGAGTTTGGAATGCATCTGTTGTTTAATTTCATATGATAAGCCTATATTTGAGAAAATTTAAGAATATCATTGGAAAGGGTGGGTTTTATGCTTGAAGTATTAGTGAAGTTTTAAGTGTTAGTCACCATGTGCATTGCTATGTCAAATGTTTTGTGATAGATTGATAATATCATTATTCATGGGTTTAATATTTTTATCCTCGGTGTACTAGACTAAGAAGGAAAACGAAAGTGCATATACAATTAGTTGGTGTATTATTATTGCATATATTTTTTCTTTTTTGATGAAATGTTTCATAGACATGTTGTGTTTCCTTCAGGATTCCGGCCAGAAGTTCTACTACGACCATGGGATTCGAGTGGAACCTCGGTAAGATAGTTCTCATAAGCATCATTAGGAAAGTAAGTTCATATAGATAATGATACATCTTGAATGATTCTTGCAAGCTCGTGACAAGTTCGATTTTAAATCAATTTGCAGCAGGTTTTGTTTAAAACTCATTGTTGGTTTAGTATGTTTCCAAATACATACCATGAAGAAATAACAGATAAATAAGAATTGTCAGGTATAAATTGGAAGTATCTAATGTTGATGTAAATCTAATGAACGGATTGAATTGTGTATGTAGACATCCAACGGTTGACTTACTAGTCTTGTCATTGCAGCCAACCATGTTCCTTTGGTAATTTCAATCTAGACATGCATTAGCAGATAGTCTTGTAGTACCTATGTAGACATATGGTTTCTTGACAACATGAAAACGTGTGTAGCAGATAGCCTGGAAGAAGGAAGTTTAACTCGAAACAGCCTTTGTCATGAAAGTTTAATCATTCTTACCATTGTCAGGTTGTATATAGAGATATAAATCTTCACCTTTGGAAACTAAGACAAGACACTCTCTGTGTAGTTGTCATATTTGAAGCCAAAGCCATAGGATACTTCCAAGATTGGTAGAGAAGTCATCTTCTCCAGCCATTGTTTTCATCTGATCCGACAATTTTGAATCTACATTGACAGGCTGCTGATGATGAGAGAATTGGACAAGTAAATGTGTTCTTATAGAGATCAAGAATTTGCGTAAGCTAGCCTAATGAATCAGAAAACGCCTTGCTGAGTCAGTTTACCTTTAGGTCTAGAGTTTTATGCTCTGAAAAAAAGTTGTATTGAGATTGAAAACCATGAAAGGATATTGTATCATGAGTATGTAGACAGTTTGCATCTCTTGTTCACATGTTCGTTAGATTTACATTGCCATTAGGGAAGAACCAAAGTCTTTGCTGCTCGTACGAGTTCTTTGGTTTAGCAATCGAATATGTAGGTTACTAACTTCTCAAAACTTGCTTTTTTTACTTTGAAATTGCATAAATGAGGTAACCAAGTCATCATTAGATGATCTGATTATTGATTTCTTCTCACTACACTCATTCTTTGTATAAGATTCATCATTAATATTGTTTTATAGCTTATAATCTATGATTCTGTCTGCATTCGTTCATTTCCATCGTTGAAAATGGCTTTCATGCCACTAGGCCATTCTACTATATATGCTATTGTTTTGTTTTATCAATAACCACCAGATATCGGGATATGGGGATCAGGAATGCAGCACATTGCAAGTTTAAACCGTCACATTGACTCTAGGTGTCAGTAGCTCCTAACGGCCGAGCTACGCGTGCTAGTGTTAGCAACGTCATTGATGTTATTCACCCTTGCAAAGGGGGAATCAGCACAACAGAACACAGGTAGGTGCAAAACATATTGCAATATGTCTGCCATATATGTCAGCGGCAGTGCCGTAGAACCTAGACCAGATTGTTGCAGCGGTCTCATGCAAGCCATCAAGAACAACATGTTCGATAACAAAGGCAGAGATGACTAACTTAATCATTGAAATATCTGAATAAGAACTCACTTGATTTGGTCTGATAGTTTTGGTTTAATACCTTAGAATATAATCCTTCTCAATGTCTCAAATTCGATTTTTCCCTATGCTAATTTGGGTAAGTTAGCTTAACTTCTTCAAAAAAAAAAAAGATATTTCAATGAGTTTTTGTATTTTGTATTTTGGGGTCTTAAGTGCATACTATTTTTTTCCTTAAAATGTTAACATTTTAATTTTTATATATGTATTACGGTATCTGTGGAGATATAAAATACCACTTATTATGCCTTGGTGGCAATGTAATAAGAGAAGTAAAATTAAATCTATTTGGGTTGGTCTGATGGTGTTAACTTACAATCTTAAAGTTTTAAATTTGATTCTTCCCGGTATCAATTTGAGTGGATTAATTTAGGTTCTTCAGACATAAAACTAAGTGAAGTAAAATTAAAGTAACACGGCTTAATATATTTTCTAATTTTTTGCAATTTGAACTCATTTTAATCAAGTCCCAATAACCTTTACTCCATGTATGTATTTTATTGGGACAATACTAATTTGTTCTTTAGTCAAGCCTTTTATAAAATAGTATTGTACTTCAAAGAACACTACTATTTTGTAAAAGGCTTGGCCGGTATCATTGATAAAGCAAAATTCCAAACCATCAACACTGTCTAATTCAATATTATTAAAGGGAGTAGATTATGGAGTGGTGCAAGTTAAGAAACTTGTTAAACACAAACTTCTCAAAGGGTAAAAGGAGTGGCCAAAGATTAAACATTTAGAGATATGAATGTAGAAGATACATGTAAGATTTGTAGTTTTTTTTAAGTAATTTAATGGCCAAAAATTTATTTAAAAGTGAATAAGAAGAGCATTCATGGTTCGAGCTCCGGCCCGTTGTCCATGCTAACTGAGTTAAAATCGCAGGAACATAAAAGATTCGTAGATGAGGACATGTAGCATTCGTAGTTACTTTTATAGTACTATTTTTAAGTTTGCAATGTTTATATTACTTTACGTAAGTTATTTGAGGAGAATATATTTTGGTAAAATTTTTGTAGAAAACCTTGAAAGTAAATTATATTTGAAATTTACTTGTTTAATTTTCAAACGAATTATGAAATCAACAAAAACTAAAATACGAGTTCTTATATCTATTTATCAATGATTTGTGTAGCATAAAATAAATAACTCCATACTTAACAAACTTTAGATGAGTTAAGAAATTCATAGTTGAGGCCCATAGTCATTTGAAGCACAAAAAAACAACAGCGGAAAGCTCTTTGTCGAGTGCTATGCTAAATTTCAATTTCGACAACATAATCATTTATAAAATTTCTTTTTTCACAACTTTCAAAAGTAGATTTTTATTTCAAGGAAACAAAAAGTTGAATTTAAAAATCAGACGAATACAACTTCTTTTTTTTCAAGTAACTTAATAATTAGAAGAGGAATACTGGCAACACACTTTTCAACACACTTTTCAACACATCCTTTTTGATCGGTTAAAATTCACATGTGTCCCACCAAATCATGTGGGTCTCATGTAAATTTGGTGGGTCTCATAAATTTTAACCAATCAAAGAGAGTGCGTTGAAAAGTGTGTGTTAAAATGTATGTTGTCAGCATTTCTCTAGTTAGAATTCACCTCTAAAGTGAATAAATGGATGTTCGAAATTTGAATCACGCTCGTGTATATTACAATGTGTTGTCCCTCTAATTGAGATATGCTTGTGGGTTAAATAACTACAACTTTGATTTTGAACAAAATAAGGGTGTAAAAATTCATGAATCATTTTATTTAGAGATAAATATGTTTTTTCCCTATAAATATACTAACTTTACATTTTAATCTCTTTAAAAAAATGAATGAATGAAAAACAAAAAAAACAAATATATTTAAAGTTAAATATGTTTTTAGTCCCTATAAATATGTCAACTTTTCGTTTTAGTCCCTCTAAAAAATTTCTTCAACTTGTAGCCCCTAAAAAATTGTTCATCTTCACTTTTTGTCCCTCCTTTAAAGTAAACACATATATAAAATTCATATTTTTGAATAAATTTTTTTAGAAAAATTCATAATATTATAAGAATCTCTCAAAACAAAATTAGAATTTTTTAACAACACATGAATTTAATATGAATTTTTATATTTTTTACGATTAAAAATTCATATTTAACTTGTGTTTTGTTAAAAAATTCTAATTTTTTTTGAAAAAATATTTTACACATTTCTCCACAATTTCATTAAAAAAAAATACAAAAATCAACTTAAAAATAGGGACCAAAAGTGAAGATGGAAAAATTTATAGAGACTAAAAATTGAAGGAAAATTTTAGAAGGACTAAAACAAAAAGTTGACATATTTATAAGGACTAAGGAGGGTGTATTGGATTAAGATTTTAACAGACAATTTTTGTTTGAAAAAGTCTTGAGGATTTTAAAAGACTTTGCAGGATTTTGATGACTTTGAAGATTTTAAAAGACTATTAAGGATTTCAATGGATTT
>Ga0315914_1002179_pt1 | contig 30030 bp, 24 predicted proteins | sample MpolenodulesMG_FD_203920 | JGI IMG/M metagenome (GOLD analysis project Ga0315914, IMG submission 203920) | Medicago polymorpha root nodule microbial communities from Los Angeles, California, United States - elongated nodules | ecosystem: Host-associated > Plants > Roots > Nodule | place: USA...
TAAAGCATACTGATTAATTATAGATGTTATCCCTTTCTGAGACTCCATAATCATATCTGCTATACTATTTCAGTAGAATTTCTGATGAGGGTTAAAACATCAAATTTCACTTTTCTTTCACATTGTTTACTTCAACCTTTTACAGGGAACTCTCAAGAAAAGCTAAGAAAGCAAACAATGTATGGTGGAGCTTAAGTGGGTTGCTTGGGGATCAAAATCGCTTGCTGATGTACATCGTTTTTCAAGGCATATTTACCATTGTAACCATGGCAATGACTGTCCTCATATTCTTCTCATATAAATTGCATGCATTCTTCCAAATAATTAAGCTTTCTGTATCTGTATGGAATGGAGGAAACTTTCTGTTGGAAGTAATGCCTAGACATGCAATTCTTATGGTGAAAAATAAATCAGAGATGAAATCTGCCCAAGATTAAATGGACCGATGACCAAGATCAAGTGATGGAGAGTTCAACAGTTCTGTTCTTGGGACATTTGATTGACTTACTCAACTAATATCCATGTCTTTTGTTCTGATTGAGGCTCTATTTGTTTGATCTAATCCTTAGTGCTAAGAATACAAATTTGAGTAGTTGTAAATGCATATAACTCTTTTCTTTTTATAAAGGAAAAATTAATGGATAAGGTGACTTACCAAAAAGAAGTTCTTATTAGACCTTTCTATGTTCAGAACATCCAAAGCAGTAGCATCCTTCCCGTTGAATTCATCCGCAAATGATTTGTCCATACCAGTTGAATGCCCGGAATTGGAAGGTGCTACCTTGCCCTAATCTACAAATAATGGAGAAATTAATCAGCCAATAAATATTTACTTGCTCTCCAAGTTGAGGCTTTTTGTGTCGCAAATAACGATCCAACCCATGTTTGATAGCCACAATAAGCAATCATAGGATATGAGTTTAAGAATAAGCACTTATTGGAAGAGGCTTTCAGACGTAGCACTTACAGTGCTGAAAATGAGTTATCTTATGAGTAGTTGGAATATGTGGGTGATGTTGTTCTTAACTTGTTGATAGAAAAGGAACAATTTTTTTCATATCCAAATTTGAAACCGTGTATTTTGACAGGGGTTGGATCGTTATTTGCGACACAAACATGGGTTGGATCGTTATTTACGACACAAAAAGCCTCAACTTGGAGAGCAGGTAAGTATTTATTGGCTAATTGATTTCTCCATTCTTTGTAGATTATGGCAAGGTAGATAGTTTTAATATCAATGATTTGTCCGCTACTATTCAACATTTGCAAGTCTTCAAGATAGTCTTCCTTGCTCAAACACTTCCACTTCGACACGCAACTAACTGTTTTTATCGAACACTGGCTTTTATCGAACTTCCAAAGCCTTCTTTGGTGTCTCCGTATTTATATAAAATCACCACTCACTACCATTGTGTTGAGATGAAGATTATTATACGATGTTGAACTGCATAGAGTGATAAGGAGGAGTCATCTTCAGGTCCCAGAGTATCTAAGTTCCAAGACAAGTGCATGTATCTGAACGAAAAACCTTTAGCAGCTTTCTCTGAATCCTGTGGAACTTTAGCTTTGTAAGGCCACAAATACAGCCCCATTCCACCAGTCACTTGAAAGACAATCATCATACACTTCAACCATTCTCTTTCTGATTTATTTTTTCTGTTCATTTTCTTATGCTTGCTTTCATTTCTGGTTCAGCAAGGGGAACAAAAGAGGGATGCTTGTCTGGAAAGGGAAACATACGCATATTTTAATAGGAAGGACGTCCAGAAAGCACTTCACGCCAAACTCACAGGTCTCGGATACTGATCTACCTGCTCCGGGTACGGTTGCTTAGCATTACAGTTACACGCATATAAATTTATGAATCACTAGTTTACTCTTTTTTCTCTATAATGGAAACATTAATTTCATTCTACTTGTTTCTATTCCATCCATTCAGTTTCAACAATAAATTGACTGTTTTGTCCAAGTTTTTGTATTGAATGCTAACTTCCTTCCTTCTTTTATAGTGGTTACTATTATGACATGCAAAATCTTGATATCCCAACTATATCTCTTCTCGGGTCACTTGTTAGTTCAGGTGCAAGAGTTATGGTGTATAGGTAAGTTTTTTTTTTTCCCTCCAACTTTTTTGTTACTTATTCACATCAATCAATGCCATATACTTTTAACTAACAAAGTTATTTTCCTCTGCAGTGGAGATCAAGATTCAGTTGTGCCATTTATGGGGACACGATCTCTAGTAAATGGATTAGCCGAGGAGATCGGATTGAAGACATCAGAGCCCTATAGAACATGGTTTGATGGAAAACGGGTAAATATTTATGTGCTCTTTTGGTGGCCAAATAGAACCTTTAAATTTTACTTAGCTACTGTATTTTCATTCCTACCTTTTGATTGTTTAGGTTGCTGGATGGACCCAAGTATATGGGGACATCCTTACCTTTGCAACTGTAAGGGGAGCGGGTGGTGCAGCTCCGGCTACTCAACCAGAGAGTTTAATGGTGTTGTTCAAAGCCTTTTTGGAAGGAAAACCACTTCCAAATAATATGAGTATGTGAATTTTTATAAATGTTTTGTTGGGTCCATAAATGGTTTATGGTTGAAATCACATGAGTTCTTAGTTAGTTTATCTCTTCTAAGGTTTCACATGTTACCTTTTAGTTCTTCAAATTTAAAAATCCAATGTTCCAAACACTGGGAACCACCACCGATTGACTAACCGACGGTGGTGGTTAACAGATGCATGAGGAATGATCCTCCGCCCACCACCAGGGGCGATTGCTAGTATAGCCAAGGGGTAGCAATGGCTTCCCCAAAAAAAAAAAATATTGAATGAGTAGTAGGTATGTTATTATATAATTGGCTACCCCTAATAATATATATTTGGCTACCCCAAGTTTGATTTTAGTTGAAATAATTTTGTCCGACTTTGATTACTTTTCAGAACTTTGATACTTGATCTTGTCTCACAGAAATTGAAGAATCTATCTCTAATAATATTATTTTTATTAAACAAGGAAAATATTACAATAGCAATAAATTTTAATCTGTTACTATTAGTCCAAAAAATATATTATATAGTCCCAACATCCATTCCATTTGTATTGTTATATTAAAATTATAATATTATTAACTTATTAGTAAATATATTTGGACAAACGAAAGGAAACAACACTTTATTTACATTGAAAAGGACATTGCAAGTCACTTAAACTCATTGCAATTATGGATGAATTTGAGTCTTTGAAGGATGAGTTCGACTTTCATAAATAGCTACTATCAATTTTAATTTCTTTCATTGTTGATTTTTACGTAATAATTTTGACATTAACATTGAATATTAATGAAACTCTAGATTATTCATTCAATTAAATCAAATTAATAATTTATAAACTTTAAAATTTTAAAACTTTAAACTAAATTCATTCATTTTTATTAAGTTTATTTAATTAAATATTTTTTTATTAATAAATTTTAATTTTTTTTTTTTTTAAGACACTAAAATGGGATATATATATTAACACCGGCGGAAAGCATTCCTCAGTACAAGGTGTACCAGGGAACCCACCCCAAGAAACAAATCGTCAATACAAAGTATATACAATTCAAAGGTTGGTCGAGACCCCAACACATCATAGGGTTCGACCACCATCTTTGAGAACCGTACACAAATGAAACGTTATTAGCTTTTAGCCACCAATACGAGTGGAACTTTACTTTATCTATAAGCTGTAAGATTGGTGTAAGATTGGAGTTTCTATGTTATTGAAAAGCCTGTTGTTGTGTTCATTCCATATCATCCAAACACGAAGAAGCCAAATCATTTGAAGAAAAGACGTGCATTTCTCGGAGTAACCTATATAATGAATAAATTGAATGAAATGCTCTCTAATAGGGATAGGATCAACACCAGACACCCCAATTCATGATATTATATGCTGCCATAAAGAACCAAATTCCTTGCTATGAATAAACAAATGGGACGCTGACTCCTCAGTACCACATCCAGACACACACCTAATAGCATCGACCTGAAGCAGACCGCGATGTTGCAGGTTGGTTTTTGTAGGTAACCTGTCCTTCAGCAATCTCCACGCCACTAAGGAGGCCTTCAAGAGAACCTGTTTATGCCAGACAAGATCTCTCGTAGCATCAACATCAATGGTAGTAACCGGAGTTGTCAGAATATGATATGCACCTTTCATAGTATAACCATCAAGAATGTCCGGATCCACTACCACTTGTCAGAAACGTTAGGCTGTACATAAACATTAGCCAGTAAATCCCTACACTCCCCTAACAACATCACCTCCCACGCCCACAACCTTCTCCTCCACCTCCACGCGTCACCTCCCGCATCCCAACCACGCTCCCACATGTCTGACACCGAACATAACTTATCAGACGCTAAATTAAACAGCCAGGCAAACCTCCTACACAACGGGGTATCTCCTAACCACCTATCATACCACAACAGAGTATTTGTCCCATCCCCAATCACCTTCGACACCCTCTCTGCAAACCAGCCCCTCTCATTATCTCCTACCCCATCCCTAATCTTCGTTATCTCCCTCCACCAAGAAGAAACACTCCGTCCCCCAACCGCCAACTTCCCTGCCTCATCACCATATCTCGCCACCAACACCCTATACCATAACCCACCTCTATCCACTAACAACCTCCACCACAATCTCCCTAATAAAGCTAATAATGGGCCAGCCCGGTCAGGCCCCATTTTTGTATGGGCCAAATGGGCTTGGGCCAAAAAAGCCCAAGTGTATTTTTGGGCTAGTTTTTTAGGCCCGACCGGCCTAAAAATGTGGGCTAGTGGGCCGTCCCATTAGCCCGACCCATTTTTAACTGCTCTACCACCGACCTCTCAAAAGTTAAAATCACCTGGTTACCACCATGGTGCCAACTGCAATAGCTTGAATCACCATTTTGAAAAACAAAAATATCTTCGATTCACCATTCGTAGCATTTCTGCGTAATGGCCCAAATCCGAATTCACAACTAATCTTAGTTCACATCCGACGAAAATTTATGGTACATCCAACAATATGAGTGTAATGGTACACCAAATCATTAAATTAATAATTAAATGAATTGTTTTATTTAAGAAAAAAAATTTCTATCATTGACAATTATAATAACCAAATCTTTTTTTATCAAAAACGTCGACAAAATAAAATTTAATTTCTTTGAATTTTTGTTATTACTCATAACAAAGAATATTGATTATTTTTTGAGAAAATGTAAAAAATTTAGTATGATTCTTATAAAAAATGAAAAGATATTTTCTAAAACATAACTATCGACAAATAACTCTTTATTTCATAAAACGATCATTAATTTGTAAATTTATAAAGTATGAGTACCAGTACACCTCAATTTGTGAGTATACCGTAGGAGTTTCCTTTTATAATTATTAAGTATTATAAATAAATCCGTTGAACACTTAAGTGTCAAATCTGTTTTTTTTTAAGGTGTCAAATCTGTTAAATAGCTAGAAAGATAAAAACTATAATGTTAAATAAAATAATCATAATTTTTTTTTTCAAAAATGTATCTTTATAAATATAAACACACAAAGATTGTTAAACTTAATGTATGAATATATTTTTTGTTATTATGTAGTTTATGGAAGACAGTTTTATCTTTCACGTCGAAAAAAAGACAGTTTTAACATTCAAAGTTACAATGAAATTTTCTCATTATTATTAGGGTTAAATATGTTTTTAGTCCCTACAAATTTATAAGTTTTTAAGTTAATCCTTACAAATTTTATATTCACTTTTAGTCCCTATTTGCATTTTATAAGTACTATTTTGAAGGACTAAAAATATTAATTTTTTGCAATTTTTTTTTAATATAAAGACTATTCTTACAAACTATAATATTATAGAGGACTTAAATTACTATTAAAATTTATAGGATTAAATTTAAAAACACATAATTTTGAAGGAATTAAAAACATATTTAACCCTTGTTATTATCATCATCATTCAACACTTATAAGACTATGTTTGTCCATTTACACGAACAAAAAAGTCTAGAAAGTACAATTATCGAACATAGATCTCTCAGATGTCTAGTTGCAACAACATTTAGCCTTGTTTGGTACACAGGAGCCACCGGGTCTTTCAAATGTTGTTTGACAAAATTGATTACAAAATTCTGAACCACCCATACATCTTTCAAACAAAAAGCACCGTGGTGTAGCATCATCTGTTGAATCGACTATTCCTGTTACAATTAATGAAACTTCGTTAAAAATATTATCTAATATTTTGAGATTTTTTATTGCATTTTCAAAGATATAGTAAACACTTTCATAAAAACGTGATTCCTAAAACTTGCATTAAAAAAGTATGCATATGGAACACCGCTCATTGTTATTTACAGGAAAATTTTAAAGTGGACTATGCCTCAATCTTAGATATAGGAAAGACCTTAAAACTTTGACAACATTTTAATACAAAAACACTATACCAAAACTTTTGAGTTCATATCAAACACATGAATCAAATAACATAAATAATGTATTCCTATAAAAATGTAACAAAGTTAATTTATGGAAGTTTTTTGTTACCTGCATCCGTGAATGAAACAATAGACACAATTAACAAGGTAAAAAGAAGATGATTGATGAGGGTTGCCATTCTCTTTTGCAAGGTTGAAGTCTTGAAGAAGAACACCTTACCATATGGTATTTATAATGAGTAGGAAAGTTATTTTAGACTAAAGGCACAAAAAGTTGTGGTGTGGTTTAGTGAAGGACAAAATTTTTTGTCCTGTCTCATGCATCCAGTTTGTCCTGTACCTGAAATAGTTTTACAAATCAAACACTGGACAACTGAAGTTGTTCTATCATGTCCTTCATTTTTTAGCAAATCAAACGCACCATATATGTTTTCATTTTAATAAGAAAAACAATCATTAACGAATTATTATTGATTGAACTTTGACTTGATCGATGCCCAAAAAGTTAATTATCTTAGTTAATGTTTGATATCTGTACAATCTTTATCTTTATTATTAGTACATGTCATCTCACAAATGCCCCTTTTCTAACTTATTTTCTATAAGCATTCACCATGTGGCTCTCTCTTTTCTTTTTTTTTTTCTTTCCTTTTTTCTTCTATTTACTAAATGTTTACATATATGGATGTAACTTGCCAATTGAGCTTTGTAACTTCCCTCCCACTATCCATTCTTATTCTTACGTTTATTCTACTACATGTAGCTCTTTTTTTCTTCAATTTTTTCATCTACCAGTTACAAATTTATTGACTATAATTTATTATACAACGTCCGTTTAATTTGAGGAAAATAGTGCTAACTCATTCATTTAAAAAAAAAAAAAGTATAAAAAGGTGAAGAGATGGATCCCTTTTTACTGTGTAACTTATTCAGAGTTCGACCTTTTAAAATTCTTCTTAGCCTCCCAATTCAACAACAGGATAAGAAAGTCGGGTGAGTTAAAATATATATATGCCTTATGTACAACCTTTGTGTATATAGGCGTGTGAAATTTCAGTCGGAGAGTGTTGTGTATTGTATAAGAAGAAGAAAAATAGTTCCATAAGAGACTTTTTGGCAAAAAGAAAAATATATTTGGATTAAAAATGAAGTAAATAAATAAATCTTGGGATACATACGTGTTTCTTGGTTACCCATATAATCCTTCAATAGGTGGCATCTTGCACGCTTTGTGAGTCTATCCCCTTTTTTAAAACATAGACACCAAACTTACTTTATTTTTGAAACGAGTACTCATAAGAAATAGAATTGTAGTGGGGGACATGTGGGTTGGTTTCTATTTATTCATCATGATCATCTTCTTTGTTGGATTCTATTTAACTATTTCAGCTAAATTTGTTTAAAGCTTTTGTAAAGTATTGTTTCCATTTGTGGAATTGATTTATTCATTCATAGTGTGAATTTCACTCACAAATCAATGGAAGAAATATTGATAACAAAGAAAAAGAAAAAGAAAAGAAAAGTTAGAATTTCCCTTCTTCCCAACTCTCATCAGCCGAACCTCTCTCTCAATATCATTTCATTTGAATTGTCAAATGAAACTTTTTATATGATAATGTAGTGCGGGACATGTGGGTTGGTATGTATTTATTCATCTTCTTTGTTGGATTCTATTTTACTGTTTCGAACTAAATTTGTTTAAAGCTTTTGTAAAGTATTGTTTCCATTTGTGGAATTGATTGATTGATTCATAGTGTGAATTTCACTCACAAATCAATGGAAGAAATATCGATAACAAAGAAAAAGAAAAAGAAAAGAAAAGTTAGAATTTCCCTTCTTCCCAACTCTCATCAGCCGAACCTCTCACTCAATATCATTTCAACCTTAGTTAATGAAGTTAATGTTTTGTCAAAAATAAGAAAATTATGAGAAATCCAAGTTTATGTTGCTAAACTTTTTTGCTATGAGAATTCAACCTTAGTTTGTGTAGGATGGACTTTAGGGAAGGTTAGGCATCATGAAGACTGATTTACCTTTACCTTAGCTTACTTGAACTGAGTATTCCATAAAGAATGACTTGATTAAGGAATGCTTCCCCATGGTAGCTTCGTAAATATTGTTCCCTTGCTGTCCCGTATTGATCATATTAGTTATCATAATATAATGAATGATTCTCTAAACAACTCTTATGAGAAGTTTATTATATCTAAAGAAGCTGACATTGTTTGTTATTATACTTTACATAATAAAATGGACTGGTTCTATAAGGTACAATAGATGTTAAACAATAGTTAAAAGCTCCGAGTTCTACAGGTTCAAACTATCAGTTGTTATTAAATAAAATAATGACACGATTATGTTGATGTTTTAAGTAGTCAGTTTTTCAGTGTATTTAAACCATTACCATTTTCTCAGTTAAATTACAATAAAATTGTGAGACAGTTCCGGTAAAGTATTGTTTTATTATATCTAACGTTTTACCCGCAGGTGCATACTATTAAGTACCCCCACACTCAATAGTATTCACGTCGGCTAAAATGACCAAGATAATTAATGTGTGTTCCACCTTTATTTTCCGCTCAAGACTCATCATTATTGATTCATAATTGCTGTTTTATGTTGGTATTTAAATTTACAGTGTTCAAGTTTATGGCAGATGAGAAATAGTAATGTCAATTGGTGCTGAAAACTAGTATTGCGTATAGTACTGATTGTTGTTTCAGTGAGAGAATCCACTGTGACGTAGTCTCATCCCATTCCTTTTTTTTATTTTTATTTTTGAGAAAACAGGTTTCTGCCTCCTCTTCAACAATGATCTTCTCTATTCGCACCGGTTTCTGCCTACTTCTACTGGTGTCGACATTCATGGTTTTGTTGGCTTCCTACCTGATCCCGGATCTGGATCTTCATCCTCAAGGTAAACTTTTGACCTAACCTACAATTATGTTTACTTCTTCTCAACCTTCCTGTTGTTATTATTATTATTATCACTGATTCTTTTTATGTTAAAATACTTAGGATCTGCAGCCGACAAGGTGATCCGTTTGCCAGACCAGCCTGAGGTTGACTTCCAACAGTATTCTGGCTACATTACTGTTGATGAAGTCAACCAAAGGAGCCTCTTCTACTATTTTGTAGAATCTGAGGTTGATGCTGCATCAAAACCTGTAGTCCTATGGTTAAATGGAGGTAAATAGTATTACTCAACTCTTCATTAATTTATATCATTCATTTGATTTTTATCACTTTAACCACTTCAATCCACTCTACTCCTCTCTTTAACCACTTGTTACTTTTGATTGATTTGTTGTAAAGATAAGTGTTAGTCTAAGTTGCATTAAGTAATGGCTTGATGATTATTGATTACACTTTAAAAGTCCAAATACTAAAGGAATGCTTGATAGAGATCAAAATGAGAATGGAAGCATGGAATTAGTTTATTGTTTTTGTAATTAGTATATTAATTTGATTTTGTAAACAAACACCTCTCTGATTATGTTTCTTTATTTGGATTTCAAAGGACCTGGCTGTTCTTCTATTGGCCAAGGAGCATTTGCTGAACATGGTCCTTTCAAGCCCACCAGAAAAGGTGGTCTAGTTAAAAATCGGTACAGCTGGAACCGAGGTAACTCCAACCCAATTTCTATTGCATGTTTGTTTCATTTTGCTTATACTAAAAATTAATTTTCTAATTAAATTTCTACCTTGTTGCGCAGTGGCCAATATGTTGTATTTGGAGTCCCCTGCAGGTGTTGGCTTCTCTTACTCGGCCAATACCTCTGATTATTTCATGGTTACCGATGAGAGGACAGGTTTTTATAACAAAATCAATCAATATTTTACTTTAATTTTGAATTTAGATTTCAACAATTCTGTTTCACTTGATACCTGATACCTAACTCTAACTCTGTTTTGCAGCAAGGGATGCCCTTGTTTTCCTCCAAGGTTGGGTTACCAAGTTCCAAAAGTACCAGAATAGCGATTTTTTCATTACAGGAGAAAGCTATGCAGGTAGTTTATTTACTCTGTTTTTTTAGGGAGGGTAGTTTATTTACTTCATGATTGTTAATTATTTGATTTTGAAATTGATGTTTATTAATGCAACTCATACTTGTTTTCAGGGCATTGGGCTCCCCAGATCGCAGAGCTCATTCTCCAGACCAAACCAAGCTTCAATTTGATGGGGATAGTTGTAAGTATATTTGATATGGTTAATTTTAAATTAATTAATTAATCAATACAACTAAAGAACAAAAAAATTGTTGTTTTATTGCTTATAATAAGGAATGGGGAAGTAATTATATGATGAAAAGTTCTAACACATGTTCTCACGTTTGCAGATGGGCAATCCTCTTCTGGAATTTACCACCGATTACAATTCTAGGGCCGAATTTTTATGGTCCCATGGATTGATATCCGTGGAAACATATGGGATGATGCGGACTGTCTGCAACTACGCCCAAATTATGAGGGAAAACATAAATGGGACACTTAGTCCCATTTGTGATCAAGTCCTTTGTCAATTTACCTCCGAGGTAATACATATACTTTTTTATTTTTTAATTAAAATTGCCACTTTATTAAGTAAATTGATCAAACATTAACCAACTTTATGGACAGGTTGGTCGATTTGTTAGTTCTTTTAATATCATTGAAGACATTTGCCTCCCAACAGAATTTCAGTTGGTTTACGAGACTCGAGTGGTATGCACTCATTCACTATCTTTCAATCTAGTTTTTCTTTTACTTTTCTTTTAATTTTCTCATGTTTCCTTTCATCTCATCTTTGGTGTAGGAAGCTGGAGAGAAGAGAGATGTATGTGTGGAAGGTGAAATCTCCACATACATGAACAGAAGAGAAGTGCAAGAAGCAATTCATGCAAAGCTGGTGGGAGTCACCAAGTGGTCCATATGTAGTTAGTAAGTGATTTATTGATTTTGTTTTTGAAAATTGTATTTTGATAATCTTAAAATATTTATTGTTATAAGAAATTAATAAATAAATACATACTATATTTTGAAAATAAAAAGTTATTTAATCAACTTTTTTCGTTTTTTCTTCTCTAAAATAATTTTCAAAAAAATATATTATCAAATACCTTTTTATTTTATTTTCTTCTTAAAAACTATTTTCTTTTGTTATAGTGTCCTCCTCTACAACTGGAAGAATCTTGAGGATCCGACTATATCTCTACTGGGGAGACTTGTTAAGTCCGGAATACGAGTTATGGTTTATAGGTAAGTTAGTTATTTTTTTATTCTACCAACTTGATAATTAATTACATTGTCAATACATTCATATCACTAAGTATAACTATTTATGTTTGCAGTGGAGACCAAGATGCACTCATTCCATTAACTGGGACAGAGTCTCTATTAAAGGGGTTGGCCAAGGATATTGGTCTGGACATTAGTGACCACTATAGGTCCTGGTTTGATGGACCACAGGTAAATATTTAAATATTTATGTGTTATTTTGGTGATATGTGAATCAATTATTTGGTAAACAACTTGATATAAAAAGGAGTCATATAACAAGTCATTAGGTTTTCAACTTACCAACTATATTTTTCATTCCTACATTTAAAACTAACTTATTTTAATGTTTGATTGTTTAGATTGCTGGATGGACTGAAACTTATGGGGACATCCTCACCTTCGCAACCATTAGAGGAGCGGGTCATGCAGCCCCAACTTCTCAACCAGGGAGGTCCCTCCGGCTCTTTAAGAGTTTTATAGAAGCAAAACCACTTCCAGGAAACGTAACTGTTCCATTTTAGTTTATTTGGTTAGTTTGTTAGGTTAGTTTGCTGACTTGTACTCTTGCATGTAATTAAAGAGTTATATATATGTATGATGCTGGGCTCAGTCTAAGGTGGATGAGTCTAACAAATCCTCCACCGTGGATGAGTTATCTGAACCGTTAGATTGTATTGTAACTTCCTACACTTCAAAGCACGTCCAACACCGGTTACAGGATTCACTATTAAAAACACATGATCTCCAACTTGAAACTCAATATCCTTCATCCTCTTATCATGATAACTCTTCTACCTACTTTGAGACGCTTTCATCTTCTCCTGAATCATCTTCACCTTTTCCGTAGTCTCTTGCACAACTTCCGGTCCTAACAAAGCAATTTCTCCAGACTAAGACCAACACAACGAAATCCTACACCTCCTTTCATACAAAGCTTCAAACAGTGTCATACCAATACTTTTCTTTTCCGCACAATTTTTCTTTTGTACAACTGACACTTAAACACGTGATCACATTCAGTTATTCCATTTTCTCATACTATTACGAGTTTCAACGTGCCAGTGTTAGTGTTATGTGAAATGTTGGTGTTTGTGCTTTCATAGATTAACACTTAAACGTTACACCTTCAATTTAGTTTTGTCTATAGCAAGAATAATTCATGTATATGTTAGATGCAAAAAAAAAAAAAGGTTTGACTAACGACACTTATATAATTTGCAGTTCTAGTTCGTTTAATATATTTTAAAAGTGAGTTAGTTCATCACATCATTTCTAAAAGAGTGTAATATAATTTGAAGTGGATGAAAAAGAATATGAAAATTAGAAAATGCAAGCCATTGCTTCAAATACGATGAGTAATACATAAAGTTAATGCAATCTTTAAGACATTATGATGTGAAAGATCATATTACTTTTGATGGATTAGATATTATAACAGTCATTATGATGTAATTTTGATGTAATGTACCTTTTAAAATGGTCAACTATACTTTTGGAAACATACATATATGAAAAATGAAATTTGGTCCAACATTGTTGAAGTTTTTAAACATAAAGGACTAAGTTAACATGAAGAAATGACTAATTTGACACAAAAAAAAATACCATGGACCTGTTTGAAACTTTAAATTAAGTTAATGGACCCTTGGTTAAGTTTTTCCTTTTAGAAACTAAACACCAAAATTTCATAGTTCACTTTCAATTAAGTCAGTTTCATAGTTCACTTCAACTAGAACACTAATGCATGAATCGTGAATATATGTACCGGTTTTTCCTTCGGCTGTTAGTCTTCTGGATTTCTTATCAGCAGTTGGAGAATTTCAACAAATTTTCCAAAGAATGTATTCCATTTTCAGTTCCATAATGTATTGCCATCCTTTGATGCTACTTTTTGAGACTCTTCATGATGACCTTCTTGTAATCCATGTGTTTTTTCTTCTCTGTGAAGTAGCAAGTTAGTAAGGTAGATATTCATAATTTCCAAAATCTTGCACTTCTGAGCCAAGGAATTTTCGTTATTCATCATTGTTAAGTTGAACTCTTGTAGGTCTTGTTTACATACCCACAACTTCACGCCCCTTCCTGTAAACCTAAAACTTGCACTTTTGTACTCACTCCATGAACTCTTTTTGCAAGTGTGTTAAACTATGTATAGTACTCAACAACCTCGCCCACTTGATTCACGTTAAAGAGAGCTACCCTTGGAAATTCATACGTGGATGGACCAAAATTGAGTTCCATCGCTCGCGTAAATTCATGTCAAGAATGATAAGGATGGGATTGTTGTTTCATTTGGATCCGGTATGTTGCGATAATAAAAAAAAAACTGTTCCGCCTGGAAAATCCATTTTAACCCTTTTTTCCGCCGGATCGTGGAAAATCGAGTTTCACCGGATCTCACCTAAAAAGGTTGTTTGATTAAGTTCATCGTACCATGGAAAGACTCTGGTGTTGTTTATTTGTGGACGAGTCATGATGAGTGCATCATGAGATTCATGGATGAGGTTAAAACACTATGCATTTGAGGCTTCAGGGCGGTTAAATTGAGCTTGCAGTTCCATCTGGATCTTATCAATGGCCTCAGCGTTACGTTGAATATCGTTCTGGAGCTCTTTGATGCGAAGATTGCTGTCTGCCATTGCGTTAGTGAAAACTCCAATGCAACGAGGTCACACACAGATGATAATGACTGGAATATTGGTGCTGATAAAGGGAGGATCAATTACTGTAAAAGAGAGAATAACAGAAAATCAAAGAGAAGATTAGACCTAATTGCCTAATATAGACTTCATAAAATTTTATTGCTTATAGAGCAAATTTCACAATAATCAAAATATTCAACTGTATCAGCATACTATAAGTAAAGAGTTTGAATGATTAATGATTATTATCATTTACATGAGAGGTAACAAATATCAAGAGTTAATCAAACAAACAATTCAAACCTTAATGAAACTAATAATTTCAACATATAAACAACAGAGAATTACACAAAATTCAGTCCTCATGTATCCTCAATACAGATACAGATCAGTAAAATGTGTCCGCGCCTAATCAACATTTGGTTATTATGAAGAACCAGATTTCTGTTTCAAAATTGATCTCACTCCGCCGCATACTTCTTCCTATGAAAATGCAATAAATATTTGTCTTGAAAGCCTAGTAAGCTATGCTGATATGGCTGTTTCTTTTTGAACAGTTTCTCAGGGAGTGAACCTAACAAAATGCCGCACTTTAATGTTCTCTCCAATAGCAGCTATACTTTGCCTCACCAAATCTTTCACTGAAACGCTGTCATCCTTAATGAAAGGCTGCTCTAGAAGAGCAAGCTCTCCTAACCTCTTTGAGATCCTTCCCTCAACAATTTTCTCTCTTATATTCTCGGGTTTTGAAGAAAGGTCTTCCCTCTGCATCTCAAGTTCTTTTTCCTTCTTCACAATGGTTTTAGGAATATCTTCAATAGATACAAACTGAACATGTGGACAAGCATCAACTTGCATTGCAAAGTTGGTTTCACAGTTCCCTTCAATTAAAACACCGATGCATGAATCATGAATGAATGTACCGATTCTTCTTTCAGCTGCTAGCCTGCCGAATTTATTGCCAGCTGATGAGAGAGCTTTTTTTTTTCTAAGGTATATATGCTTGCGCCTTTTCAAGATCACCTTCAGTTTCAGCAAGGGCTTTTCTTACAGTCCATCATCCCCTGCACCGGTTTCTTCCAGTTGTTGCTTAACCAAAGAGGCTGAGACCACTACCGTTGATTTCCTTCAACACAACATTGAACAGTTTAATATTTTTTTCTCAATTTTTTTTGTGTTTAACTAACACCTACACATGTGGTTACGTTCAGTTGTTGCATTTTCTAAAATTATTACCAAAGTCAACATGTCAACGTTAGCGTCGTGTCAAATGTCCGTATTTGTGTCGGTGCTTTGATAGAGTAACGCTCACATGTCATACACATTCACAGCTTAGGTTAGGTTTTGTCTATTCCAAGAGTAATTCAGATAATATTTAACATATATATAAGCATGGAGGGAAGGTTCTGGTGAAATTATTCAAGAAAACGTAGCACCTGATAAAGCTTGTAGTTCTGGTGCCTTTAATATATTTCAAAAGTTACTCAGTTCTTCACATTATTGCTCAAACGGTTTAGCACACAGCTGAGACAAATAGTAGATAAATTTAATGCAACCGCCAAGAAGGGTCTTTAACTCAGTTTAAATTTTAAACATATCCTTTTATGTTTTCTTCTTGTCAAATTAGTCTTTTATCGTTAAAAATATTTACAACAATGATATACTATCGTGTTTCACATATCAGTACCAATTGGACTTTCGATTGACAACAAGGTCACAGTTTTAGATAAAAACAAAAAACTAATGTGTTAATTTTGATGGATTAGATATTGTAACAGTTGCTATGATGTAACCTTGATGAACTGAGGATTTAATATACCTTTTAGAATGGTAACGTAGACTTTTGGTAACATACATAAAAAGTAAAGTTTGATCCTACATTGTTGACGTTCTTAAACAAAACAACCAACTTGACATTAAGAAATGACTAAATTGACACGAAAACAAGATCAAGGACCTGTTTGAAATATTAAATTAAGTTAAAGGACCTTGCTGTAGTTTTTCCTTTTAGAATGTAGTTTTCCAGGAACTAATTATCAAAATTTCATAATTAAATAACTCAATAACAAAGTGGGAATTCATAGAACCTATCCTTCCTTCGGAAATTTTAAGAACCATCCTTCCTTCGGTAGTTGCTACGGATGCTTTTTTTTCTGCACTCGCTAAGCCTTTTTTCCTCAGGAGCTCCTGTGCTTTGATAATGTCACCTTCGCTCTCTGATAGAGCTTTTTTGCAGTCCATCATTCCAGCTCCTGTTTCGTCCCGAAGTTGCTTTACAAGTTGCAGTCCATCTTATGTAAGAATTCAAAGATCGGTGAACAGGCATGAAACCTAAGACCTTGTTTGGATAAACAGCCTAATTAAACCTTATAAGATAAGCGCTTAACATATAAGTGCTTATGTATAAGCTATTTTTATAACAAAAGATAAAATGAAGTCATACTGTTTTCCTATATGCTATAAGCTATTTTCATAACCTTTTATAGACAGTTTATGGGAAAAAGCTGAAAACAGCTTTTATGGACATGTCATGAGCTGTTTCCATAAACTCTTCCAAATAGTCTCACAAGTGCTTATGAACTTTTTTATTTTTTAATTTTTTTTTTGTCAAAAAAAAAAGTTCAAATTCATCCTTGTTTATACATCTTTGAGAATTGAATATGAAGCAAATAAGATGAAATTGCAACCTTTGGTCAAGCTTTCATCTGAAGCTGTAATGCTGGTTTGTCCATGAGAGTTAGATACGCCGTTGTTTGTTTCAGATGCAATTGTAACTTCTTCACATTCAACTTGTGCTGCTACTGGTGTTTGTTCTGGCACTTCTTTGGTTGCAGGACTTTCAGGAGACGGAACTTCATCGTTTTCTTCTGTTACATCTATTCATAGAGGATTCAAAGTTAAATAAAAATCCATAACAAAAGAAAAGAAAAAAAATAATCCTCCCTTCATTCAATTGCTTTGGTTGCATAAAGTTGATTAATTGGGCTCAAATAGGAAATGAAAGTGGTGTAAATATCATGCAATATGGAATAACAATTCAAATAGACAACATTTCAGAAAACTTGCTATCAATTTCAATTCATTAACCAAAATTCAACCCAGTCTTGTTAAATAGCAGCCCTATAGTGCTATACCAAGTGGAATTTCAACAGATTGCTATTGTTCAGAATTACGATATTTAGTGCAAAATGTTGTGAAATAGCATCTATAGTGGCGCTATAAAACTATTGTGTGAAGGAACAAACTGTTACTTTCGGGGATACACGATTGACAACACTGATTCAATCAAGCAAGCAGGATTGGAAAATGAAATAAGCATAACCTTTATTCAAGCTTCTCTCAGGAGACAAATCATCACTTTGTGCACTCGAACTAGCATCAATCTCATTGTTCTCTGGAACAGCTTCAACATTGTCATCTAATTGAAATGGAAAGGAAATATTATTTGGTAAGTAAATGCATGTTATTGCAAAAAAAAATATTATTGATTTTTGTTGTAATTTCGAAAAGAAAAAAATATGTAAATACTAATGAGATAAATTAGCAGAAAAAGTGTGAGATAGAAAACAAGAACCTTTTCCTTCTTGAAGAGCTGGTGCACTTGATGTAATGTCTGATTCTGTAACAACAGAACCAGGCTCAACTACATCGTTGTCTGTCTCAGTTGCAGTTGGAACTTCTTCCTTTCTATTACACTTTCATCAGCCACTTCAACCGGTGAGTCAGTTTGGACATTGCTTGTTGCAATATCTGTCTGAATAGCCTCTTCAATAATTGAATTTACAGCATCTAAGTCCTCTTCAGAAACCAAACTTTCAGCATCTGAATTTACAGTGTCCGTGTCGTATCTGGTGTCCGTGTCCGTATCCGTGCTACCTTGTTGGAAACAGTTGGTGAGGTCTTCAATAATTGAATTTACAGCATCTAAGTCTTCTTCAGAAACCAATCTTTCAGCATCTGAATTTATAGTGTCCGTGTCGTATCCGGTGTCCATGTGTGTTTCAGTGCTACCTGGTTGGCAACAGTTGTTGAGGAACCGAACCATGAATTGACCAATGATATGAAGGTTCAAGATTTTTTTCTGTGGAGATTCAGTACAAACTTCATCTGCAACAGGTGAATCTGGTACCTCCACAGATACTTCTGCTTCTGTGGCTGATATGTAGGTTCGAGATATTTTTCTGTGGATGATATGGATGCAGATTTCAGTGATAAAGTGAAATAAAGTAAAGGAACTTATCGAATTTGGTTGCCGACTGCTCCATCAAAATCTTCACAAATCAAAGTAGAGGAAACCTACAAAACAACACACTTAAGTAACCTGAGGCGTGACATAGTTACGGTCCTTGAAGATTTTATCCGCCTCATAAACGAATATCCTTTTAGGATACAACAGTTCTTCCCCGTTATGAATATAACTGGAGGTGACAGAACAGCTCAAATTTATCACAAAAATGTCAGGAGATGTAACTCAGAAACTCACATTTTAGATGAGGGAAAATAATTTGTGTATAGAGAAACATAAATTGAAAAGGTATGTATGTGTGTATACTGTGTCTCTTTGTTTCCGGTGATGGCAATCACTATTTATTGTAGTAAGTACGTGTAAAGAAAAAAATGAAGGATCTTTCAATGAGAGTTGTGTTGTTCCTTGTATTAAGGAAATAGCATAATAACAGGGAATGTAAGCATCAACTGTTGCAATAAAGCTTTGACCGAGTAAATATCACATGCTTAAATCAACAGCAAATAATGAACAACTTTTAATAACTTTTGAAATATAATATCAACTCAAAAATACAACACTAGAGTTGTGACACTTTACAGTTCAGCCAAAAATAAAAATATCTTATGACATATGCTATTAAAGCATATGTTAATGATTCCAACAAGAACAAACATTCAATCTGTCACAATGGATTGATAGAGCTTAGATTTCCAATATATAATTTTCAATATGTGTCCTTATGACACGTTTTAAAGATTGACACAATTTTTAATATATAATTTCTATTTTTTAATATGGTTATAAAGGCTCATATTAGATTTCTTCATGTTTATAATTTCTACTTGAAAGTTGATGTTTACGCTTCATAGTTTAATGAAAAACACTAGGAAATTATTCAAATACCTCAAACGGGCAGTTAACAATCATTTGGCCCTTTCGCGGTGACAGTTGACTATTGTTCCACATCTATACATTAAAAAAAAAAACACTCCAACGGTACTTAAGTGCTGTGTACCTTATATAAGCAAGATATTTAAGATGTTTATGTGTACTGCCAACCCCAAACCCTGAAGCGACTTCCAACCCAATAGTATAGATCACCCCTCCTTGAGTAGAAGAAAGCAACTCATCCACTTAAATGACAACTCATCCCAAGAGTGGTTATATGATTGAAAGTGGAAGATTTACAAACTATTAATCACAAAAAATGATCTTGGTCTTGTTATAAAATATAAATTTTATCTACGACTATCATGAAAAAGTTTACCCTTGAATCACGATCTAAGTTTCTAGAATTTGTGACAAGTTGACAACATGATTATACTTTGCAACTTGATTGTCTCGAAAATTAATAATATATATAAGAAATTGTATTTGAACACCACAATGAGACTGAAACTTGTTTGTGACAAACTAGTGACTTCATGCAATTCACTTTCAAGTATTTGGTTAGATTTGTGCTACTACATGTTCTTATACACAACATCCAACATCAACATCATATATGTATTCTCTCTCTTATTGACTTCAGCACTACACATATCTAAAATGTTAACAAATACCATTATGATATTGTTAGCAAAACTGAATTACCATAAGGTCCTTAAACTTTCCAATAAAATAGGATTGAATTAAAAAAAATGTTAACAAATGCCAATATGATATTGTTTAAAAAATCAAAAGAAGTAACTTTTGCATATATACATGTATATTTATTACTTTGCTTGCTAAGTGTTTAACTTGTATTTCAAGACAAATTTTCCCTTTCTAACTTTATTAGACAACACATTCAGAGCACTTGTTAGAACGTGGCCTAAAAAAATATTATCAATGATATCTTATGTTTGTTCATCTTCATTTTTCTTTTGTATTTCGTTGTATTTATATTTTAATATTTTTAAAATTTAAATTTGAAAAGCAATAGATTGTTATGTGCAAATTTATCACTAAAAAATGTTCAACTAAAAGATAGTCAACTTTTAAAGTTCCAATAGTTGACATAAATTTTTTAAAAAAATTGTTATACTAAGATAGTCAACTTTCATTTGTTCAGTTTAAACTCCCTAGTTAGAAAGAGTGTAAGAACAAACTAACTTGTTTGCAGTTGGGGCAAACATTTTAGAAAATCTCTTACTTGCGTGCTTGAGCATATAAGTCTCCTTGTGAAACCTTGAGCACCTAGGAAGTCTCAGTCAGTTGTGATTAAGCAAGGTAAAGTATTAAGCAATCGTGCTTAAGCAAGGGAAGTCTCTTGTAGGGGTGCTTGAGCAAAAGAAGCCTTTGGGTAGAGTCCTAGAGCATAGACGTTTCTTGTTGTGTGCTTGAGCATTGATAAGTCTCTTGGTGTGTCCTTGAGAAAATTGTAATCAAGATTGATTATAGTGAAATCCCTTGGAAGTGCAAGGGGACTGAAGTACTCTTGTTTTGTATTGTTTTGTAGGAGGAACCAATATAAATTGTTGTGTCTTTCATCTCTCTCTCGAACTCTTTATCTTTTATCTGCGTGTTATTTATTTCGTTGCATTCAGACTCTGAGTCCGAATCTGCAACATCAAATTATGTCCCCTAGTGTGTTTTTCTCACCTTCATGATTGTTTGTAGGTGAAAGAGGGTGATAGTTTAGAGTAACAATGAATCAAGGTTTTAAGAAAAAATTTATGAAATGGTAATTTTGATATTATTGAAAAATTTTAAGTAAATTTAGGTGTAACCAAAAATATATGGGTGTGATTAATATTTTTTTTCTTATATAAATTATATTTTCTTGTTTTGTAACGGTAAACAAATTGAGGTCAGAACTCAGTTAAAATGACATAGAAAAGCAATCAACAGTTTCATTGTCGTCCCATGTTCTTGGATCTTCACCGTTCAAACCATTCCATTGAAGAAGAAAGGCAAAGGAACATCCTCTACACTCCAGTTCAGTAAGGTACCTTCCATAATCTCTTTTCTCTCTTTCCCAAACATAAACTTTGCAGATAGCTTATTATAAAACCCATTTCCCAAACACAGCCTTCATTTCCTTGAATTTTTTTTATTTTTTTTAGGGTTTGATCAATCTAGAAATGGCAGCATGGAGTTTAGATGGTCCTGAAGGACCTTTTGTGCAAAATGTATCAGTTGGTACAGACATTTGTCGAAGAAGCCTTGAAGTTGATTTCATTAAGATGAATAATCAATTGAAGGAACTCAAAGCCAAACTTCGCCGGTTGAAATTTCTAAACTTATTGTTGATGATTGGTATTTTGTTGAGTTTGATTCCAATGTTGTTTTACAAATTTAAGTAAATTATGGTGTGGTAAATGTACTCCTAATCAAGTGGCTATTGTCACTATTTTGTAATCAAATGTTTGTTAGTAATCACAATCTTGTTTATTTTGATTTTAGCTGCTTAATTTCAAATCTCCTTCAATAAAATGTTATTAGGGTTAGGCACGAGACTCAATTTGGTCGATGACAATTTTCTCTCGAGTCATTTAGTCTGCAACAATAGATAAACTCAAATTAGTCTCTAACATTGTTATTATATTGGGAACAAATTAGTCCCTATGTTGTAATGAATGATGGAATAATTTGTGCTCCGTATAAAAATTGAGGAATAATATGAGTGATTTTTTGTCTGAGACTAAACTGGCTCGAAAAAACTGTGAGGGACTAAATTGGGTCTTCGTTCTTAATGTTATCAATGTGTGTAGTATTGTAGATAACTGCACAGGACATATCAGCCATTTTCAATCAGATATAGTTATTTTTTCTTTTTTTAACGAACAAGGTTGGTATTAGTTAGATATAGTTGACTACACATTTTGCAGTTAAATAATTGTTAGATATTGATGCGGCAAAGATAAGTTGCTTTGAATCATTTCAGAAAACAGACACCGTTTGGGTAATGAAACAAGTTATGAACTAAGTTATGAAACTAAGCAAAACAATTTTAGTTTGGGTTAGTAAAACTAAGTTATGAACTAATCTCCCTGCTTTGAATCATTTCAGAAAACAGAGTAACAGACACAGTTTTGAATCATTTCCAAAACATGTATAGATGCCCAGCATTTTCACACACAGACAGGTAACACTTTTGAACAACATACAATGCAGTGTGTTAGCAGAAACAAGTCTCGAATGATCACAAATTGCTCTTCATATCTGCGACAAAACTGAAGTCCATGATCCCACCTGCACAGCAACCCCTTAAAGGCTGCGGCAACACTTTTGTGCACCTACCTATGACCACCATGGCAGCAGATTAGGACTCAAATCATCCCATACCAAATTCATTGTGGCTATGTTGTCGTCTGGCTTTATCAATATTGTCGGATTAAGATCTTTTGATTGTGTGTTTGTTGGTGTATCTATGTTTTCTTTCTTTTATGTTTGGATTGTAGTATGTTTTCAAGTTTAGTTATTGCAGTGTTTGATGAACTCTCCCAAGAGTGTCTGGCTTCTTGAAAGAGTTTGTATCTGAAACTAATGTCCTCCGCTGCTTACTCCAACGCCATCTCCACCCAGCAAACATCTCTGACACATGTGGGTAGTTTGGCTGAATTTGAGACCACTTATAGTCGAATTGTGCTTGCATAAGCCAAAGATAAAATTTGTTACTTTATGGAAGTAAAGACTCCAAACTCTCCTTTCTTCTTTGCTCTAGACCATGTCCGGAAGAATTTGATTTGGTTATTAGGTTTTAGATATTGGTTTATTTAAGGTTTGGTAATGTCCTTTAGTTCAAATAAAAAAGATGCAGTTGATAAGTGCTAACTTACTCGCTCTAAACGAAATAGATCAGTGTAAATTGACAAATCTCATATTTATCACGAAAATGACTCCTAAAATGATTGATTCATTATAGCTTTATCAATTCTCACTCGCCATATAATGTATATTCAACTGATTTTTTTTTTATTAACCATTGTATTTTACTCTCCAAAACACACATCTTGTTTTAGGGATGTGAAATCCCTCGATAAAAAGATGCACTGCACTATAAATAGTAGCAATCACAATTTGGAAAGTGTAGTTCAAACTTAACCTATTCCTCCATGAACTTTCTAGTAAATGGCATTCAATTTTAGTTCAGATAAACACCAAGGTTTTTTTTTTAATTGTAAATCAAAATAAGTTTCAAACTCGGCGGCCGTAAGTGATCGAAGTCAATGATCATGTTGAAAAGAAACTCAGTCTAAAACTTCACCTTGTTCAGTTGAACTTTTACACTCTACACTCAAAAAAAATCAGCCATTGATTTTTCATGGTTTTTTTCTATGGAAGCTTTTTCATGGTCTATATTCCCCTTTGTTTTTAAAAAATAATTATCTTCACCATTTTTTTTAATTCTTTCTGTTAGATTTTACACCTGCGGAACCATCATAATTTCTTGAGCAGTTGAGCACAAGTAACTCAGACATGTTTGTGTACATTACAGCCATAGAAAAAGAGAGAAAATAAAGAAAAGGAAAAAGTGGTAACTAGAGAGTTAATTGAGCATGGAACTGCAACAATTATAATGCTATGTAAAACATAACTAAACTTTAGATTATTGAATACTTTGCTGTTCAAGTTTCAACTGACAAGAAACTATGATGTAGGTCATTGATTTCAAAACTGAAAAACGGTTCCCTGTTGATATTGCACTCTACGACTACTTCGAAGAGGTACCAGAGAACAGGAAGACTTGTGCAAGTATAAGATGAAAATCAGAGAGACAAAAAATGCAATAACATTTCAAGAAAATGCAACCTTGCTTGCCACCCAGTTCATTATTACCTCGTCACTTTCCTTACACTACATTTATATTCCACCTCATTCCCTCCCTTTTTATTCCTATCTTAATCACTTGCCACAAGTGCATTTCTGTTAGTGCACACATGGCCAACTAATTCCCTGCTACCTTTTCTATTTATCTTAAACATCAACTTTAGTAGATGTAAGATGCTTAACAAAGACCAACATTCTACACATGAAAAGTATAAATAGCTGCCGCCCACTTTAATATTGTGTTGTGTCACCATTCACAGCTCATGCATTTCCTTTGTGTGATAGATAGGTAGCTCATTTCATAAAATATTAATCAGTATCAGCAGTAAACTTATAGAGCCCAGGCATGTGTTACTATTTGCAATAAAACCATACTTATGGGAACACACAGTCAAATAAAACTAGGCAATAAAACTCAAAACGAAGTTGTTCAAACTTCAAAGGAGAATTAGAAATACTTTTACAGGAAAACTCAAAAGGCAGTGTCTTCAGAATCAGAACCGGAAACAATGTAATCAGTATAAGAAAAATAAACACATATTTCTGAATTCTTGGACGACTTGTGCACAAGGGAAGATCCAAAAGTTCAGTCAACATCTTAAACCAAATCAGAGCTGCTGACCATCACCGTAATCATTGCATATTTGCTTCGTCATTCAAGACATAAAATATGAAATCAATCATGTCAAGTAAGTCCCAAAGGTTCAAAAAAATATCTGGAATCCTAACACTATGGATGCAGTTATCATACGCTTATTATTGAGCAAAACAATGCAAGGCCAAGTTGATATTGAAAGCTTACAAAACAACAAATACATTTTGATCAAAATGCAAAATAGAGCTTGAGTGACGACAAATCACTCACCTCATCATTTGGATTTGAAAAGGGGAACTCTAAAACAACAATAATTCAATACTCATAAACTTAAAAGGTAAAAGCAAATAACACACCTGACATTTCAGGGAGGCTCCGCTTATTTTTGGGTGGTACTCGTTGAGATGCTGTGGCGAAGTTAGCTTCTATAGACGATATAGAATTTAGCTGATGGACTGACGGTTCAAAATTGTCTCACAATTAGTGCACTCCAACGACAAGTGTTAATTGCACCCTCCGCATAATGAAACAGTCCAACCTCAAAGACATAAAATAGACCTTATGTTAGCAATGCTACCTGTCCCTTAGTCAATTATGCTTCAAAGTGAACTGCCACAATGAATGAGGGAAGCACCAGCTAGAGGCATAGTTAGGGTTTTCACTTGTGTTATCTGCATTAGTTTCAAATCAAGGGACATGCTTTCGAATCTCTGATAGTACTTTATCCCGGTTGCCCTTAAAAATACACAATCATCTGATATTGAATTCTTCTATCCAATGATAAATTACCATGCTACACTTGTAAGGAACTCTCATTGTGCCTCTCCTTAGACATCACCAGTTAACAGAATCAAAATTCTAACGAAACTAAAATAATCCAAAATGTAACAGCTGAGAGAATAGATAAGGTCTGAGAATAATCAGACATTTTCCCTCTTGCTTGAACTTATTATTCTGATTATTCAGAATAATCATCATTTATTGAGGCTCTAGCAGGAAACTTCAAAGCCCCTACTTATTGCCGGTTTGTTTTTTCTTTGAAACCTCTTTTGTTACAGAACAGCCTGCAGTACACTTCATGTTGTCTCAAAACAAAAAAATTCTATCATAATCCTTATCCAGAGATGAACTCTCCAGTTGAGGCAAGTCAAATCTTATAACTACAACAACTAGAGACCATTTTCCAGTTTTCAACTTATCCCTCGTGATTTACAACTGAGCCCATCACACCTACGTGTACACTGTGATACACTTTATTTAGTTCAAAAAACAAAATAGTTCCACCTGTTACTAAGTCAGTTCTAGCATAAGAATGCTAGAATGCAATTTCTTCCTAAGGACCTAAACAACTAGATTTAATTAAATTTCAAACCATGCTTGTGTCAACAAGAATTTACGATAATAACAGTCAATTCAAGATAGATTAGAATTCCTAATAAATAGCTCTGCCCAACAAATTATTTAAACAGCCAAAACCAATCTGCAATAGCAGAAAAATCCAAACAACGCTCAAAGTATGCTGATTCTTAAGGTTGATTTGGAGCCATTCTAAACGAATAATATACAACAAGAAACGCATACAATTATTGCCACATAACTAACCAAAACAATAAACAGCACCCCAAGTTAGCATGAAAAACACCGCAGATAAACAACATCACAGCACAGTTCCAATAAATGCAGTCACAGCAGAAACAGTATAAACAGGTTATATTTCAAAATCCTGCGTTGCATCAACAAATAAACCAACTAGGAGTACAGTACAGAAAATTTAAAATCAAACTAACTACATTCACTAAAGGTTCAAGTTTCAACAAGACAATCTACCAATTGAAATCAACGGCTTCAAGTTTCAACTACATGTAATCATATAACAGCTTATTCTTCTCTTAAAGACAGCAATGGAAAACACAAGATTTCAAGGGTTTTCAGTTACGGCAGTGTCACTGTTGTTGGAACTAGGAGGCTTCTGTTGACCGATGATACGCCCGGTTAACGCATCAACAGGACGCATGTCACGGGGTCCCCCTTTACGGGCCATGGCCACAGTCGGCGGTGGAGGAAGTAACCCTGCTCGAAACAGAAGACGCTCAACAGGATTTGAAGGTTGAGCTCCAACAGATAGCCAATACCTAAAACATAAAAAGAAAAACAACACTATAAGATACATACATACATACAAACGTGAATGGATCCTCTCTCGTGTGTATTTTACACATGGGAGAGTAAAGTGTGATCTCTCACCATTCACAAAGAGACAAACACATGAGGGATTTAAAACAACAACCCAGCCTTATCTCACTAAGTGGGGTTGGCTACATAAATCAAATTATGTCATAATGTTCTATCATATACCATTTTCGATCCAACATAAGGAATTTAAATGGAACAAATTTGAAAGGTAAGAGATCACACTTTAGTATCTCATGAGTAAATTACACATGAGAGAATCCATTTCCACACACCCAGAAGGAATTGGTATAAAACAAAGTGTTTGTTAGCTATGAAGCACTTACACAGACACCAAACACAACAGACACAACGCTGACATATCGACACCGGTAATAATTTGAGAAAATGAATCAATTGAATATCATCACATATCTCGGTGTCGTGTCAGACACCATACACGCATTCGATCAGAAAAAACATGTCGACATCGGTAATAATTTAAAAAATTAACTAATTGAATGCAATCACATGTGTTAGTGTCATAACAGGCACTTACGAGTGTCAAACCCAGGCTTCTGATCAAAGGTGTCTGTTGTAAATTCCTTCCAACATTTGGAAATTAAGGATTATGCTTTATTTTGTATAAGAGAAATTAGAAATTCTGAAATTTAAATTAATTGTAGGTACTTAGATCAACTTGGATTAGCATCCAGATACAACACTATGGCCTTAATTGGAAGAAACTATGGCCTTCTTAATGTCACCACTTTCACTCCCAATCCTGACTACTACAGGCAAGTGTAAATTGAAAAAAAAAATGTAAAATGAAGGAGAAAACAGTAATATAAATCTGTTTTTCCAAATTGTTGAAGAATTATAATATGTATGGCCAATTATTTAGTATATCTAATCCTATGTTTTGGATTTGATTTTGAGCAGTGCACTTTTGTGGCATAAGCTTATGGGGAAAGGTGTTCTTGCAGCTTCTAGTGATGTTTTTTCACCATTTGTACGAACTTATGCCCATTGTTCAAAAGGCAGAGTAAGTATGCTAATTTGACACATAAATTTATAAAACTTCAGCTGATACAAAATCATATAGAACACAGCACACTGACATTTGGCATAATTTTTTTTTATCATATAAGCATCATTACATGTATGTGCACAAAAGCTTTTGACAGTTAGCAAATTGAATTTTAGATCAACGCATTGGAGCATTCCTCTAACCATTCTTAATTTCTTTCATTCACAATGACAGTTAGCAAATTGCAACCACCTTTACTGAATATATACTCTACTTATTCTGTCGATTACTTCACACAATGAGTAGTAAAAATAATTTTGCATTCATAATATAAAAATGGCAAAATTACAGCAGTGGTCCCTTAACATACACCATACAGAACACTAACATATTGATCAGAAGCTCTATAATTTTCCTATAATCACGAGTGCTACGAAGTTAGTTATAAAGTACTAACACATGCACCATACAGAACACTAACATATTGACTTTTCAGCAATAATTTGAGAAAATGAATTAATTGAAGGCAATCACATTTCTCGTTTTCATGTCAGACACCAAACACATTCAATCAGAAGTCTCAATGGAAAGCACTGACATATACACCGGGTATTTACAGAGACACGCTGATATCAGTAATAATTTTTAAATTATAAATCAATTGTCATCAAATGAGTCAGTGTCATGTCGGTGTCAGACACATGCCTTCAATCAGAAGTGTCGGTGCTACAGAGAGAATTAGTTAGTTAGTAAGAGTATTAATGACTACTTACTTGACTCTATCAAAGTTGATACCCATTCTTTTGCCACCATCTTGACCAGGTAAGGGATTATAATAACCAAGAACTTCAAGGTGCTTTCCATCTCTTGGAGATCTGCTATCAGCAGCCATAACACGGTAGAATGGTTTGTTTTTGCATCCTAAACGTGATAATCGAATCCTAACCACCATTTTCCCCCAAAACAAAATTCAACTTTTCTTCTCCTATCTGTGTGGTGGTTGCAATAGCACAAATCAATTTCAATGTGAATAAGGAATAAACAAATGAATGTGGAGAATGAAGAAGGGGAACAAACCTGTCTGTGATGGCGTGGATGACGGTCGCCGGACTGGATGTGACGGCGGCGGAGAATCGCAGGAGAGAAACGGGTGAAGGGTTTATGGGCTCACTGGTTTTTGTAAAGAACGGTATCTCAAAGCAAAAAAAAAAAATTGAAAAAAAGGTAAAAAAAAATATTATGTCGTGATTCAACCGTTGAACATAAATAAAAAATCAATGTTTGTGTATTGTAACTTACAAGGGTTAATTAAGTAAAACATCGATGTAAATATTCAGAATTTTAGTTTTAGTTCCTGTAAAATGAAATCACATTCTATCAACAAAAATTTTAAAAATACTAAAAATACTGACATAAAATGTTACAAGGACTAAAATATACGTTTTTATTTTGTAGAGACTAAAAATAAAATTTTAAATATTTATAGTGACCATTTACATAATTAACCCTAAATATAATTACTTTTTATCAAATTATATATGTATATATATACACATATAGCTATTTAATTCAATAAAAAAACAACATATATTATATATATTAGTGAGAAAAAATCAAAAATATAAGGTCTGTTTAATCTAAGTAACAGAGAAGTCTTTAAATAAAAACTACACACCACATTTGTTTGTTATAGAGTCAAACCCATAACAATAATTATTTCAATTTATTCCTTTGAGTCATGATAAAATGTGAAGATGAGAAAAAACACAAGAAGGGTAGGTTGAATTGTGTTGGCTTTATTGGCTTTCTTTTTCTAAGTGTTACGACGGTTAAGAATCTTATGGGTTTAGATTCTGATACAAAATCT
>Ga0315914_1002181_pt1 | contig 30000 bp, 28 predicted proteins | sample MpolenodulesMG_FD_203920 | JGI IMG/M metagenome (GOLD analysis project Ga0315914, IMG submission 203920) | Medicago polymorpha root nodule microbial communities from Los Angeles, California, United States - elongated nodules | ecosystem: Host-associated > Plants > Roots > Nodule | place: USA...
GATTCTGATTATCACTTCAGAAGCTGAACTCTATCTGCTTCTGAACAGTGACTTCAGTAGGAGAAAACGAAGAAAAAGCAAACACAATTCAACCCCCCTTCTTGTGTTTTTCTCATCTTCACGTGGCACGTTTCACAAACAAACGTGGCACAATATTTTCAGTGTTCAATTCCTTTGTCCCACGCCTATGTAACGTGCCACGAGCTTCACCTAACGTGGTACGATTCTTCACTCTTTGAAATATTTTCAATAATTTCTCTTTTGTACTCTTGTTCCATCTTGATCTAATTTAACCATGTATTACAAGTGATTGACTCTCTATATGCCATAAAAAAGACCTAAACATGACCAAAATACTAGTGTTGATGTGTAGTCATCACAACCCCAAACTTAAACCACTCCTTGTCCTCAAGGAATTCAATTGTAAATGGAAAAATAGCAGTAAGATAACAGATTACCAACCAATGATATGTTCAAAAAGTTAACGCATTTCCGGTGTAATGATGTATCGGATGCCTAGTTCATACTTCCAAATCCACAACTCCACGCATAAGTTTGATAAGGGTCTCACAGTCCACATGCAGGTCCTCTGTATTACCATAAGCTTGAAAAAAATCTAAACTGTCAATCAAAGTCAGAGTTAAGTACACACTGTTAAGGTCTTTTAGGGTTATAACGGGGCTTAGGTGAAAGGTGGATATATTTCGGAAAATAGTGATTTAGAACAACAATGGAGTTAAGCTCATTATACTTGGATATCTTAATCAAATCATAGCAAACCAAATCATTCCTTACAAATTTGAAATAACAGAGTATTAGAGAACCTTTTCTATTCTTTCGAAACATATAAATATTGTTGGTCTTGTAAAAAAAGTTCTTTTATATTTTTATTTATTTTTTCTGCACATTTTCAAGTGCTTTTGCTTTTCAAGAGATAAATTTATAAGGTTTCTCTTAATTCTTTCTCTTAGTTCTCTAGTAACCCCACCCTAAACTTAGTAAGTTGCTAATTCCAGAAGCAAACCCAAACTTTGGACATTCTTTCTTTAACAGCCCGATTTTCGTTAGATTTATTTTAATTAATTTTTTTATATGTGTTTATATGAGCTTGTATCTGATTAATTGCCTCTGTGCGTATTTTGGTTGGGATTAGTGGAATTCGGTTTTAGAAGGGTATTTTAGTCATCTTGGACTCGGGGGTATTTTGGTCATTTTGTGAGCAAGGGTAAACTAATAATTTCACTGTGAGAATTATTTTTAGCGTTTTAAGTGAGAACCATTATTTTTACTAAGTTACTAGTGTGTTGTGGTAATTAGTTAAGAGCCGATAACTATTCATTATTTTTAACCGTGAGTGGAAACTTTGTGAATTAGTTAATGAGAGCTTTGAGCCCATTAAGACATTTTGAGAGTCAAGCCCATTAGTGTAGACCTATATAGCCTATAGTCTTTACAAGAAATAGGGTTTCACATAACTTTTGAGAGAGGTAGAGAGAGACAGAGCTAGAGGAAGAGAAAAAGGGTTTTAGAAGAGAAGAGCTTGGAGAACAAGAAGGGGGTAGAGATTCAATGAGAAAAAGTGAAGCTAAGGCTAGGTTTGTGCTCAATTGAGGTAAGGGGGATAATGTTCTATCATAATCTTTAAGTTATAATCTCTATTCTACTTAAATTCATAAGTGTTTAATTGTGATATGTGATTATTGTGAATTTGATTGGTGAATTTGATGATAATTAAGTTGTTAATGTTGAATTTACATGCTTAAGTTTTATAGATATGGGTACTAGTTGATTTTTGCTCAATTTGGTATAAATTAGTGTTGTTGTTGTTGATTGTGATGAATTCATATTTAAATGAAGTTGTTGTTGAATTGGATATGTTGTTGTTGCTGATTTGTACCATGGGTGTTCCATTTTGTGAAGTTGTTGTTTGAATTTGTGAAGTTTGTGTTTAGTTGTTCATGTGAAGGACCAAAATGAACGTTTGATATATGAGGTTGTTGACTGAGTTTTTGATGTTGTCGGATGAATTGGACTTAGTAGAATTTTTGTTTTCATGTGGTGATTGTGTTAGTCGAGTCGTTTGGGAGAAAACGGATTTTTCGTGTGAGAAGTTGGTGTTTAAGCATTTTTGCAAATAAACGATTATGTGAGGTTTTGGAAAATGATTTTGGGATGGTTGAAAGTTGAATTTTTCTGTAGATTATGATCGAGCTAAGTGTCAGGAGCGTGTAGGCGAAAACGACACCAAAATCTGATTAACGGTTTGAATTTTACGCGCGAAATGGTGAAAGCGGAAAAACCAAAAAATTTGTGCCATCAGATGAGCACGGCCAGGCGTTTGCATGGGACGGACCGTGCGTGAACTTCTGTCTATTTTGGCATGGCTGTGCGTGTGCATGGCACGACCGTGCGTGCTGTCAGGACTTCGGTTTTTGCGTTTTTTGTGCTTTTCACCCTTTTCTATTTTGAATTGGCTTTTCAAAATGTTTTGTGGATTTTGAGTTATGAAGAAAACACTCCAAGTAGGTCTTGGAGAAATTTTAAGAAAATTTAGCATAACTATTTCCAAGTCATCCCAAAACTTATGGTTTGATTCCAAACCTCAAAACATGAGTACTAAGAGTTTAATTAGGATGTTTAAGGGTATTTAACCTCTGTCCTGATGGATCAAACTTGGTTTCTTTTGATAATGAATTGGTTTTGCAATATGATGAAAATGAGATGAACTTGGCGTGATTTCTGAATTCTTGGAATTGGCCTAGGATGCTCATATGCCTAAGCTACTATGAACCTATGTGAGTGGTGCATGTGTTGTTGAGGCATTTGAATGTGTTTATTTGGTCTTGGTTGAATTTATTGAATGGTGACTTCCTTGAAAATATTATCTTGGAAAGCCTATGTTACGATATTGGGTGTGATGATGGTGCTTATGATGTTGTTTATGTCGATGAATTATAACATGATATATATGTTGTTGGTTGTTGATGTGTTGAACTTATACATGCTAAATGTCGAAGTGGAGTGCGGTGATTGCATGTATAATATTGGAAACGATTTGTGTGAATATATGCATTGTTGCTGTGTCATATATTCATGCATACACGACTGATGGTGATGGATTTTATATCCGTATTGGCGACGTTTATGATGTTTTTGTTGCATCATGAGGTGACGACCCTGTTGTTGGTGATGGTACCGTGTGCATATAGAAGTCGTGTCTAGGTGCATAACATGTTTCGGCATGAGTCTTAGTTGCGTTTGCGCTTGGTGTTTAATGTTATTGGTGATTTACATAATTGTGATGTGGTGAATTGTTGATGTTTATGAATAATGTTAAAGTTGAATTATCTTTTAATTTGAGTTATTTGAAGTTTAATTTGATGAATACATTTTCAATTAATTATGTTTGATTATGATGATGTGAAGCTAACCCCAGTGGTTTGTGGTGGACCGCCTACCTATTTGTATGAACGGGTAGACGGCGTGCAGGATTAGTTTGATTGCTTGCTTGGTGAGTACTTGAGGATAGCGGGAGCTACCTCTATTATCTGTTTTTGGAGTCTTAGTTTAGGCTCTAATTTAAGACGTCAGTCTTTATGTCAATTCTGTGTTGATGAGATTTTACCCATATGTCGGGTTGGAGATTTTATATGATGATGTATTTATGAGTTCATGACATGTATATTTTTAAGATGTATGATATATATCCGCTGTGACTTTTTGAGAAGTTTTTGATATGCATGATTTGAAGTTTATTGAAGACGTAACGTCTATTTCTTGAATATTTGTATTATTCGCGTGTTTTATCGCTTTAATAGAAGTATGGTGTTACAAGTTGGTATCAGAGCCATGGTTAGTCTTGTCTGGACTAGAATTCGGTGAAATTTCCTGTTTGTATGCAATATCTACGGGAGTACTTTCGGTACTTGTTGTGTTGTTTCGTTCTTTAGGTGGATTTGAGCGTAGTGGGGGAGTAGCAGGTTGCTTCAAGTGTGTTGGTCTGGCAGGGGTCTTTGGCTGTAGAGGCTCAGTTGGTTGTGGTTTGTGTTAGGGTTCATGTTGAATTTGAGTTTGATCTTGTGTGTCTTCCGTTGAAGCATATGGATGTGATTTTTAGTATGGACTAGATGTTGTCTTTTGCTGTTAGCATTAATTGCTTAACCAAGAGTATAACGTTTTTCTAAGCCAGTAGCTGAGGTAGGAGGGAAGTTCTTGACCGTGGAGCAAGTGAAGAAGTCCTTGGACGGTGAAGCTAGTGTGTTTATGACGTTTCCTTCATTAAAGGAAAGTAGTGAGAAAAGAGTTGGCGATTTGCCGATAGTGCAAGAGTTTCCAGAAGTTTTTCCGGACGACATTACTGATTTACCGCTGGAGAGAGAGGTGGAGTTTGCAATTGATTTGGTACCAGGAACAAGTCCTATTTCGATAGCGCCGTATCAGATGTCTGCATCAGAGTTGGGTGAGTTGAAGAAGCAGTTGGAAGAGTTGCTCGAGAAGCAGTTCATTAGGCCAAGTGTTTCTTCGTGGGGTGTTCCAGTGTTAGTTAAGAAGAAGGATGGCAGCATGAGGTTGTGTGTGGATTATCGGCAGTTGAACAAAGTGACGATTATGAGTCGGTATCCACTCTTGAGGATTGATGATTTGATGGATCAGTTGGTTGGTGCGGAAGTGTTCAGTAAGATTGATTTGAGGTCAGGATATCACCAGATAAGTGTGAAGGCGGAGGATATATCCAAAACCGCGTTCCGAACAAGGTATGAACACTATGAGTATTCTGTGATGCCATTTGGAGTGACTAATGCGCTAGATGTCTTCATGGAATAAATGAATAGAATATTTCATCCTTTTCTGGACCGTTTTGTTGTAGTGTTTATAGATGATATTTTGGCGTATTCGAAGTCAGAGGAGGAGCATACTAAGCATCTGAGGATTGTGTTGCGTGTCTTGAAGGAGAAGAAGTTGTTTGCTAATCTGTCGAAGTGTGAGCTTTGGTTGCGGGAAGTAAGTTTGCTTGGTCATATGATTTCGAAGGGTGGTATTGTGGTGGATCCGTCGAAGGTTGATGCAGTGTTGCAGCGGGAATTGCCGAAATCTGTTTTTGAGATTAGAAGCTTTCTTGGGTTGGCAGGTGTTAGCCTGTATTTTCAACAGTCTATAATAAATGCGGTCAATGAAGTTTGACCTAAGTTTCAAAGAGAACGAAAGCAAGCTCAAGTCTCAAGTTCAACAGTCGAAGTGAAGACCAGAAGATTGGCTTTTCGAAAGAATGGTTCGACGGAGCGAAAAAGATGTTAAAGAACGATTGGCATCGAAGAGAGGAGCTAAATAACGGTTTCCCGTCGAAGACGCGTTGGAATCCAAATACGCCCGTAGCAGTTATTAGCGGTTACATCCTAAACGTGTCTGTAGGCAATTACTTAGTATAAGTAGTATTTTCCTCTATGGAAAATTGGTCACAATTCAAATATACTGAAAGCTTACACGCTCAAACTATCCACACACACACAAAGGAGAAACGAGTAAACAAGCCATAACGTATGAATCTGTGTACCAACCTTTTTTACTTTCATTCAATGCAATTTCTAGTTTAACTCTTTAGTTTAAACTCCTTTTTTCCTTTTTTTGGTTTAAATCCTTTCTTTTTTAAAGCCTTTGCATCGATGCATTGAAGATAATCTCGACGGGTCTCACCCTGTTTCTGGATTTCGACGGTTATATTCATAGTTCGCTAGAATACGACGTTGAGCAATTAAGTACAAACGGTCTTGATATTTGCTGGATGATCTCGCTCGCCCTTGTCTTTAACCCAGTTTAATAGTTTACCAAAATCCAGGGTAAACAAATTGGCACACCCGGTGGGACGCTTTGTACTTTTGTGTAAAGTCATTCCTTTTGTTCAATTTTCGGTGATTTTTGTTGTGTATGTGTTGGAGGAGTAGAAAGAAACTTCCAGAAATGGTACATTCTACTCACAGTAATGATCCACCATCAAGCCCAACGAGGGCATCTATGGATAATTCATCATTGAATATAAATCCACAACAAATTCCACATACGACACCATCCCATGGCGCAAACGTTGATGAAACGGTGGGGGCAACAATTCCCGCTCATACATCATCAACTGTTTCCGTCACAACTTCGACGGTTGCAGCGGTTACACAATCTAACGCGAATTTTGGCAATCCGTTAGTTCAAAATCCATGGTCCTTTGATCCCTCATATCTTAGGAACCAACCATATGGAATGCCTTCATCTTTTATGATGGGCCTCCATAATAGTCCACCTGTTGTTTCAGAGAATTTAAATGTGGTTCACCTTTAGTTTTATTATCTTGGGCCGAGTGTTTCTGGTTTAAATCCTCAACAAACATTGACCAATGCTTCCTTGGTTGCTTTAAGACAACAAATGGAAGATAGTAACCATGAAATGGTCAATATGTTGACTCAACAAATTGGAACGGTATTTTATCCTTTAATTAGGGATACCCATAACAGTTATTTGGCATTATTAGACCAAATGGGGCGAATTGCTGATTTCTCTGGCGGTCCTCCAAGGCGAAATGTGCAAATACCTCAAGTTTAGAATCATAGGCCTGTTGAAATGCCTGTCAATAAACCTAATACTAGAAATCTTATCAATCCAGTGCCCCAACCTGTGGTCGAACCACCAGCGCTAGGGGCGCAGGAAAGAGTTCCAATTTTGGTTCAAAGGAACCAAGATCCTGATCAAATAGTTAGGCAAGCCCAACAAGTTAATTTGGAGGGTCAAAACAATATTGCCAACGTAGTCGAAACCCTTTTGACTCAAAATGGTTTCAACTTAGGTCTGCATAGACCTAATTTCGTATCACCTTTACCTGAGTATGTGACAATGGAGGAATTGCCCAGAGGTTGGAAAATCCCTAAATTCACCATGTTTGGTGGAGAGACTAATGAATCCATTGTCGAACATATCGTCTGCTACTTGACAGAAGCGGGTGACATAGCAAACAATGAGAACTTGAGAATGAAATTTTTCCCAAGTTCATTGACAAAAAATGTCTTTACTTGGTATAAAACGTTGCCTTCAGGGTCCATCTTTACTTTGAGTCAATTAGAAAAGGCTTTCCATGAACAATTCTACATGGGACAATCTAAGATTAGTCTCAAAGAATTGGCAAGTGTTCGACGTAAAACGACAGAGTCTATTGACGATTACTTGAATAGATTCAGGCTTCTCAAACATAGATGTTTTACCCAAGTGCCTGAACACAAATTAGTCGAAATGGCTGCTAGCGGTCTAGACTATTCTATTCGAAAGAAATTAGATACTCAGTACCTAAGAGATATGACACAACTAGCAGATAGAGTCCGTTAAGTCAAAAGACTTAAAGATGAAAAAGCAAGGGCTAGCAAGTACAGTGGTAAAAGAAAGAAGGTTGCTTATGTCGATACTAATGACAACCAAGATTTCGACGTTGGTTGGAGTCATGTCGAGGAAAGTGAAGTAAATATCGCCGAACTGCAACCAGGACCCCCCATTTGTGTGTAAATTTTTTAAACCTTCCAATGGGAAGAATCCTGAGGAACCAAAAAATGACAAGTTTGTGTCTAAAACTTACACATTTGATGTCACCAAATGTCATGAGATTTTTGATCTACTAGTCAAAGAAGGCATAATGATAGTGCCTAATGGTTTGAAATTACCTCCTCTTGAGCAAAGTCAAAAAAGAGGATATTGCAAATTCCATGGTAATTTTGGTCATGACACATCTCGTTGTGTGGTTTTCAGGGACTTAGTGCAAAAAGCACTAAACAAAGGCATACTAAAGTTTGGAGACAAACCAAAGCAGCCTATGCAAGTTGATATTGATCCTTTGGTGAGATCAGATTCCATGTACCTGGAAGCTACAGGTTTGAACATGGTGGAAATATCCGAGATCGATCCTATAGCAGCTACTGATGGTCCAAAGGTTGATGTCAAAATGGTTACTAAAGGCCATAAATGTGCTGATATAGTGATTACTGGAGATCAGTATGAAGAAAAAATACAAGTTCTATTTCCTAAAGCTGAAGAAGATCTCATTGATTTTCTTAACAGGTGTAAAATCTCTGGTTCTCCGGTTATGCTGTGTCCCAGATGTAGCGCCGTTTTTTACAAGAAAGCTGCGAAGAATGTTGAAGGCTTTCGACCTAAAACGAAGCGAAAAGAAAAATGGGCTGACAAAAAGCCTATGATCAGTTTCGACAAAGCGAACATTCCTTTCAAAGACACATCCCCAATTGCAAACCAGAAGAAGGGACTAGTAAAAACCTTCACTCCTCCCTCCAAATCACCAAATAATCAATGGATATTTTCTGGAGGTAAGAAGCCCGATCACAAATCTCCACCTAAAAAATGGATCGAGAAAGTCAATGGAAAATCTCCAACTGAGCAGTGGGTATCGTCTGGTGGGAAGAGAAATACTGGATATAATAATCAGAATGAGATATTTAATCAAAACCAAGAGGAAACATATGATTTGAAAAGGTTCGTCCATAACGTCAACTACAAAGGGAAAAATCCTATGACAAAAACTTAATGGCGAAGATTCCAGCGTCAGAAGAAGAATGATGCCTTGAAAGATGTTTCGAACATTGAGAAAAATGTTGATAGTGAAGATAATATTGCTTATTGCCTTAGTTTATGTTTTGATGATGTCTAAGCTAGCTAAGTTTATTTGATGATGTTCTTTTGGGTTGATTAGCTTTAGCTTCGAAACTTGTTCAAGTACCCTAGCAAATCATGTCTCATAGTGCCATGAGATTCTTTGATATCTTGTGTGTCATGTCTCATAGTGCCATGTGAATCCTTGATGTCTCGTGTGTTGTCATGAATTGCTTGATTCGATTCGTGATTCATTGATTCATATCTAGCATTCCTTTTGTCCATTTTCCTTGTTTCACTCCTTTTGAATCAAGTCAAACGTTGTCTCATTGTGTCTTATATTCCCTTGATGTCTTGTGAGGTGTCTTGTTTAGCAAACTTCATTTTTGTGAGTTAGTATCTTTCTTTGTGATGACTGAATCGATTCAAATTAATTTGAATCGATTCTTAAAACTTTCTGACCTTGGTTGAATCTATTCAAATTTTCATGACTAGCTACTCAGTGAATAGATTCAAATTATTTTGAATCTATTCAATCACCTCTCTGACATTGGTTTAATCTATTCAAATTTTTATGACTAACATCACAGTGAATAGATTCAAATTAATTTGATCGATTCAAATTCCTCTCTGAATCTGGTTGAATGGATTTAAATTAATTTGAATCGATTCAATCTTCATCCGGGATTTTTGAATCTATTCAAATTCTGTCTGATGCGTATCAATCTTCATCCTAGGATTTTTGAATCTATTAAAATCCTGTCTGAATCTATTCAATCCTCTTAACTGTCTGAATCGATTCAGACATTAATTGAATCGATTCAAAAAGTTGTTTTTGGTTAAAATCTTGTTCTTGCCACCCTTTTCTATATATACTCACTACCTCATAACACCCAAAGTATTGAATCATTTGCATATATTCTCTCTAGGTCTCAAAAACTCTTTGCTCATACATTCTTCAAGATTAAACACTTTTTCTTAAAATGACTTTGTCTTTGAGTGTGTAGATACTCTAGGGTGCTAGTAGGTATTGTAAGTTGGTTCTCTAAAGAAGATTGATTGGGCTTAATCAAGGCTTCAAAGGAATTGAATAATCTCATTCCACCTCCAAAGGTCTTGGGGGTCTTTCTAACTGTTCTTGAAGTCGAAGGGGGTTCGTTTACCGGACCTGGCATTGAAGACTCGAGTTAAGAGATCGAAGGAGTGCACGGGTAATTCAAGGATCCGAAGATTCAAGGAGCACCAAATTCAAGGGGTACTTAGTGGATGACCTTGGTGAAGGCGGACTTTATCAAGTACAGTAGAGGTAGCCCTTCGCGAGGACGAACAAGGGTGAACTACTATATGTTGGAACAAAATATGTTTAACATTACCCTTTAAGTTTTGGTGATAACAAGGTATTAAAAATTGTCAATTGGATATGCTAATATTTGTTCAAGTGTGCAGAAAGAGCAAATGACAGCAATGGAATCAACAAGAAGGAAGCTTGAAACGTCTGAAGAAAAGAGGTTCTGAAGAAAAGTGGTTATGGAGTACATCAGAAGCTGACGTCATCAGAAGCACCTCATCAGAAGCAAGATCACTAGAAGCTGATTTCATCAGAAGTTCTGAAGATCATCAGAAGTTGAAGATCATCAGAAGCTAAAAGAATTGAAGCTACAAAGTCTGTTCAAAGGATCCAATCAGGCCTGTCATTTCAGAAGACTAGAAGCATGAAGCAACGACTAATTCAAATGGATTTGAAGTCATTGGATGCTTATTCGTTGGAGAGAGTTGAAAAAGGACAATTGTACGAAGTGTACAACCACTACCTCCACTACCCTATTTTGTTTCTGCAACAGGACAAGAACAACAACTATGCCTGCACCAGTGTTCCTCTAGACTTGGAATGGATTTGAAATTGATCCTTCAATGGACAATAACCAAATCAGGCAAAAGATCATTGGTGATTTGATCAAGCTTCAAACGACTCTATTTGATGTGCTGGAAATTTCCAACGTATCTTTCACACATCTATATAAAGGAGTGAAGACCTGTTGTTTGGAGACTCAAGACTCCTACAACAATTTACAAGGGCCAAAACTCAGCTGAAATTGTTTCACATCAAAAGTTCACTTAGAATTTCTTATCAAAGTTCATATCTTAGAAATTCTAGAGTCTTAAAGAGTCTGTGTCTTATTTGCATTGTGAACACCACTGATTGTATATCAAGTGTTCAACCTCAAACAAATTTCTTTGTAATTCTGTTTGAATAGAAGTCTCTTGCAGTTGTGCTTGAGCATAGGAAGTCTCTTGATTTTGTTCTTGAGCATAGGAAATCTCTTATAGTTGTGTTTGAGTAATTTGAAGCCTCTTGCTAGTTGTAGCAGTGAGCAGTTGTAATCAGATATTACATTTTTAGTGAACTCTCCTTCGAAGTGCAAGGGGGACAGGACTACTTCCGGTTTGTGGAAGGAACCTGTATAATTGCTTTGTGTCTTTCTTCTCTCTCTCTCTCTCTTTATCCACTGCATTTAGATTCTGATCATCACATCAGAAGCTGAATTCTATCTGCTTCTGATTAGTGACTTCAGTAGGAGAAAACGAAGAAAAAGCTAACACAATTCAACCCCCCTTCTTGTGTTTTTCTCACCTTCACTATAAACATCGGTGTTCTCTCTCTCTCTCACTCTCTCTCTCTCTCTCTCTCTCTCTCTCTATCTCTCTCTCTCTCTCTCTACTTTAATATAGCACTTGATTATTTGAATAATTGATTAGTAAATTGCTAGTTTTGATCTAAGTTGTGTTTTCTTAAAAGATTAATCTAAATCCATTTGATTTAGGTTAAAACAATTTCCCTTGGATCAATTAATTGGAATACCAATTCAATTAGTCAAATTCATGTGTTTTGTGTTTTCAATTGATAATTAGATTTATTGTCATATAGGTTTGTTTGAAATTGTATATTGTTTTGTATCTTGTTCAAGGCTTGTTAATAATTGATTGTGTTAAAAAGATTTGTATCGTGAATCTCTCAATTCTAAGATAAAATCTTGTTCCACATATATTTGATATTTGTTAATTCATTGTTTGTGATTGTTCAAGCACATTTCAAATAGTCAATTTTGTTAAAATCTCTTTTCACTAAATCTCCGAAAAGTTTTTCAAAAGCGCTATTCACCCCCCCTCTAGTTTGGTTTTCGTCTAGCCATATAGTTCAACAGATAGAGGGAAGAGCCAAGAGCCAACTTTTTTCGGCGCGCTTAGAAAGCCTGCTTCTGAGAGAATCTTTCCTCCACTTTCAGTTGTGAAGAATGGCCTTTCGGTCGAAGATCAAGAACTAACTTCAAATTTCACTAATTCCGAAGCTAGCATCAATATAATTCTTGTCGTATCAATGCTACCGATTGAATATGACGTTATATCAGAGGTTATGGAGGATGAAGAGGATTTCATATAAGAAATGACGGCTCACCAGCCAAAATGTTATTACGTGATGGATAATGGTTGTGTAGAAGGACAACAAGCTATGTTCGAAAAACCTAATCATCACATGCAACATCATCTTAAACCTTTGTTCATCCAAGCTAAGATTAACGATGTTGGGATAATGAAGATGCTGGTAGACGGAGGTGCAACGGTAAATCTATTATCGCACTGTCTCTTAAAAAAGACTAGCTTGTCAGAAGCTGATTTGAAGCCACAAAATGTAGTTCTTTGCAACTACGAAGGGAAATCTGGAAGTTCCCTCGGTGCTGTTGAAGTTAACCTAGTGGTAGGGACTATCAAAAGGCAAACTTTATTTTTGGTAGTTGAGTCAAAAGCTAACTACAATCTGCTACTTGGCAGAGAGTGGATACATGGTGTTGGAGCTGTTCCTTCAACAATGCACCAAAGACTCTCTCTTTGGAAAGAAAATGGTGTGCTAGAAAATATTGAAGCAGACCAAAGTTACTTTGTGGCCGAAGTTGCAACCATCACAAAGAAGACCTTCGACAAACAGTTAGCTAGGATTGGGCCATGCCCTATTTCTGCGATTGGTTATGAGAACCATGGCAATTTCCTTTGGTCAATGAAATTGCATCCAAGAGATGGTTTCATTTGGAAGAAGGAATGTGTTGAAGGTGATATGACGAGGACTAGAGCCTCTATGTATCCAAACACCCCAGCCTTGAGGCATCCTGAAATTGGAGCCTTACCATTTGGGTGGGAAGATGTTAGCGTTGATGACGACTGAACCCAATTTTTGGGAAAAGATTACGGCTTATGTAGCCGAGAACAATGAAAAAACGGCTTTGGAAGCCAAGATCAAAATAGAAAGATCAATCAAAGATGTTGATGATGATTTCTGATTTAGTGCGATTGAAAGCCAAAGGTTAGATTGTATCTATGATAATGAACCTTTGGGTTTCGAGACGGATCCAATGGGATCAACTGAGAAAATGAAGGCTCTTTGGAAGAAGTTGATTTAGGTGATGGTTCAATGAAAAGACCAACTTATATTAGCACCAAAATTAACAAAGACTTCAAAATTCAAATTGTTGAATCGTTGAAGAAATACAAAGAGTGCTTCGCTTGGGATTACAATGAAATTCCAGGTTTGAATCGAGATGTAGTAGAACTTAAGTTACCAATTCGACCTAACAAAAATCCAGTGAAACAAACTCCAAGAAGGTTTGCACCACAAATCCAGTCGAAGATCAATAAAGAAATCGAGAGATTGCTAAAATGCGGCTTCATCTGACTTGCAAGGTATGTAGATTGGCTAGCTAATATTGTTCATGTTGTTAAGAAAAATGGGACTCTTAGAGTCTGTATAGATCTGAGAGACTTAAACTTAGCTACCCTAAAAGATGAATACCCTATGCTAGTGACATAAATGCTTGTTGACTCTGCAGCAGGCCATGAATATTTAAGATTGTTAGATGGCTATTATGGCTATAATCAAATATATATTGCTGAAGAAGATGTTCCTAAGACTGCTTTTAGATGTCCAAGGGCTTTAGGTTGTTATGAATTCATAGTAATGCCTTTTAGTCTAAAAAATGCTGGTGCTTGCTATCAAAGAGCAATGAATTCTATGTTTCATGATTTTATAGGACAATTTATGCAAATTTACACAGATGACATTGTTGTTAAATAATCTTCTTAGAAGGATCATTTAAATCACCTTCAAAGATCATTCGAAAAAATGAAAAAATATGGATTGCAAATGAATCCATTGAAATGTGCCTTTGGTGTGCGTGCAGGCGATTTCTTAGGTTTTATTGTGCACAAAAAAGTCATTGAAATTAATCAAAACAGAACAAAGGCAACTTTGGAGACAAAACCGCCTTCAACAAAGAAAGAGCTTCAATCTTTGTTGGGAAAAATCAACTTTCTCAGAAGATTCGTTTCGAATCTAAGCAGTAGGACTGAAGTCTTCTCACCACTGCTACGGCTGAAGAAAGAAGATGTTTTCAAATGGGAACCAAAACATCAAAAAGCATTTGATGACATCAAAGCTTATTTGATGAACCCGCCTATTTTGTTACCTCCCCTTAGGGATAAAGTAATGAAATTGTATATAGTTGCTTCGGATAATACAATAGGAAGTATGCTAGCACAAGATGATGAAAATGGCGTAGAAAGAGCCATTTACTATCTTAGTAGGGTTCTAAATGATGTTGAAACAAGGTAGCCCAATAAGACGCACCTTGGTTTGTCGCCCTATCAGTTAGTCTATGGGAAGGCATGTGATCTCCCAGTGGAGTTAGAACACAAAGCTTATTGGGCTATCAAAGCCCTGAATTTTGATCAAACTTTAGCTTGTAAGAAAAGGATTTTAAAGCTTAATGAGCTGGAAGAGATGAGGTTGTGTGCGTATGGGAACGCCATAATCTACAAAGAGAGAACCATGAGGTATCATGACAAGGGTCTGGTGAGGAGAGAGTTTTATGTTAGAAAACTTGTTTTGCTATTTAATTCCAGGTTGAAATTGTTCTCTGGGAAGTTAAAATCCAAGTGGTCTGGTCTGTTCATGGTTGAAAGCATCTCTCCATATGGAGCTGTAGAACTGGTTAAGCCTGGAGAACAAGTTACTTTCAAGGGAAATGCTCAAAGGTTAAAACCTTACCTTGGAGGTGAACTCCCAAAAGAAAGAGCAGGTGTGGTGTTAAATGACCCTTAGGAGTCATCTGAAGTCAAGCTAGTGACGATAAAGAAGCGCTTGGTGGGAGGCAACCCATCAGATTTTAGATCCGCTCAGGTATTGTTTTTATTTATTTTATGCATTTTTACAGATAAAAAAAAAAAAAGATTTTTGAAAGCTGAAAACAAAAAGAAATTTTTTTCCAAGTCCAAACAAACGTGGCACGATGAACCTCCATCGTGGCACGATTTGAAGTCTAAAACAAAGGCCGTAGCCACTGGAAATTTCGTGGCATGTTGAACTTCAAATCGTGGCACGATTGTTGGGAGGTGCTAAGAACGTGGCACGTTGGTTTATGATCGTGGAATGTTGGTGCCCAGAAATTATGATTATGGCACGTTGGTACACATCGCGACATGTGAGTGGGTCGTTGTCAAATTTGTTGACCGTTATAGAGTGCATCGTGGCTCGTTAGGACCCAAACTTGGCACGATTTGAATTTCCTATATATACAGGCTGCGAAAATTTTCATTTCACTCTTACCAAACCTCTGCCAAAATTTCTCCAGACCATTCACAACCTCTCAAATTCGTCCATAAACTCCAAACCTTCACCATAGATTTCATTACATTCATCCAAACCCATCAATTTCACACACATAAACCATTATACCACTAATTCATCAAACCCTAATTCACAAATTCCCATTTTCTCTCAACAATCTTCACCAATCCAACCGATCAAAACCTAACCCCACAAATGGCCTCCACATCACACAAACAAACCAGAGGAACCCGTAACACTCAACCAACCCAACCACCAAAACTACCCACTTATGAGAAATTTTTAGATCCTGAGAATGAGGAGAGATCTGAGAAGATAAAAGGTTAAAAGTTCGCAGGAGAGAGAAAATTTGACTTTGTCAATCTCCAACGCTACTCACAGATTGAAACCACCATCAATGCTCTAGGGTGGAAGCACTTCAACAACATGGTGATTAAGGAGAGCAACCGCACAATAGCTCTTGAGTTCTTCGCTAATGCATATGGAAAGGAGGATGATTTGGCAATCGTGAGGGGTAAGAAGGTTGATTGCAGTCCGAGGATACCGAGGACGATGAGCAGTGATGGACTTGGAGTGCAGCAGTTTACTTTTCAGCTTTCTATTTTATGTTTCTAGTATTTTGATGTTTTGTTTGATGTACTTTCTTTTGGTGTCGAATATTGTGTTACCATGTCAGTCAGTTTTTAATTTCTATCCCCCGTTTGTAATTCTTTCCTTTGTTTATTATTAATGAATATGTTTGTTTTTGGAAATTTATCAATCTCATAACAGTGCTATACCAATGATATCTCCAAAAGTTCAAAGGAGGATGACGCCTAATTGATTCAAAGGGAAGTGTACGACAACATGAAATAGGTAGCCACAACTCTCAGATAACTCAACTTGTAAGGTTCATAGCCTAAATTTTATTTTTTTTTCGATTTTACATATATGAGTGTTCCATGCAACTGTTGTTTCTAGAACTTGCGATATTTCTTTATTTTGTTGATTGGTCTTGTTTTGAACACACTAAGGCGAAGTGCTTGGTCCCTTGAGCCTTTTTGAGCCTACCTTGATTTATATGATATTATCCTTTGTAAAGCCAAATTGAGACTTTAGGTATAGATCCCTTGCTTGGTGACAATCCATGTTACAAACCTAGAAGACCTTAGGAATGTGTAACGCCCTACTTCTATTAAAGCGATAAAACATGCGAATAATACAAATATTCATGAAATAGACGTATGTCTTCAATAAACTTCAAATCATGCATATCAAAAACTTCTCAAAAAGTCGCAGCGGATATATATCATACTTCTTAAAAATATACATGTAATCAACTCATAAATACATCATCATATAAAATCTCCAACCCCGACATATGGGTAAAATCTCAACAACATAATTCAATCCAGAATAAACATAAAGACTGACATCCTAAATTAGAGCCTAAACTAAGACTCCAAAAACAGATAACGGAGGTAGCTCCCGCTATCCTCAAGCTCTCACCAAGCAAGCAATCTAACTAATCCTGCACGCCGTCTACCCATTCATACAAATAGGTAGGCGGTCCACCACAAACCACTGGGGGTTAGCTTCACATCATCATAATCAAACATAATTAATTGAAAATGTATTCATCAAATTAAACTTCAAATAACTCAAATTAAAAGATAATTCAACTTCAACATTATTCATAAACATCAATAATTCACCACATCACAATTATGTAAATCACCAATCACATCAAACACTAAGCGCAAACGCAACTAGGACTCATGCAAAAACATGTTATGCACCTAGACACACCTTCTATATGCACACGGTACCATCACCAACAACAAGGTCGTCACCTCATGATGCAACAAAAACATCATAAACGTCACCAATACAGATATAAAATCCATCACCATGAGTCGTGTATGCATGAATATATGGCTCAACAACAATGCATATATTCATACAAATCGTCACCAATAATCCTCTCCAATATTATACATGCAATCAACTTGCGCTCTCTGACTCTAATAGGGTCTGGATGGAGGATGTTCCAGATCCAGTCCTCTATTTGGGTGGAGTTAAGTATGGGAAAGGAGAGTTGTTTCCCATCATGAGAAAACTAATTTTTACCATTAGATAAAGTAGAGAACATACTTCTATCATAGGCAATCAACACCAGATTACATATTATCTTCTCATGCCCCACTCACCAACCACTAGTTGTCCCAACTCTGCTTCTTCCTCTCCTTCTCGTGTCTGTGTTTTTTCCTCTTGTATATTATGGCAAAAATTTCAATGATAGAGAAAAAAATATGGTTCTTTTTCTCAAGCTTCAGGAAGCTTTCAAGGCAAAGAATTGATTGTCTCCAAAACAAAATGAGGAGTCTCCTTCCCGTTTAAACAGATTGGAGCTGATCACCTCTTATACTTACTTAATCTCATCTTTCAAATTTCAATTAATAAAAAATTCACAGATCCAGAGAAATCAAATAACGAAACTAACATAAAGACCCAAAATTTCAAGAACCAATCACAAATAATAGAACAAAATCCTTGGATTGAATTTGGGTTTGGTTTTTAGATTGGAGGAATTGCTTTCAGGGGTTAGAGAGAACCACAAGCCCAATGAATTTTTGGCATGAATAGTTTTTATCGTGTTCTTGACAGGGGATCAGTTACAAACTTCAAACACCATTAACAAAGCTTGTCACTTTTCATAAATCCATTGAAATGTAGGGAATGGTTTTTGAAAAATCTATTTTTCTGTCACTGCCAAGGATTGAAGGAGAGGAAGAAGGAAATCTGCCAATGGTGAGTGGGTGCGGGGAAACAAAATTAGTGTTGAATGTCTATGATAAAACTATGTTCTCTATCTTATCGAATGGTCAATATTTACACTTTCCCATGGTGAAAAACTATTTCTCTTTTCCATGCTAAATACCACCCTCTTTGTGTATGTTGTTGATTTAATCAATTAATAATGAGGTTTATTATTTTTGTCAAGTAGCTTAGTGACTAGATTCACACATATTATATAAGTGTGGAGAAGTGAGAAATTCGGGGTTCGAACTCCAACCGCTACATAAATTATCTCTGTAGCTACCAACTGAACTGCACTTGTAAGACAAAACCCTATTTTTTTATGATACGATTTAAAAATATGTTACGTAGAAAGTAAAACAAAAGAAAGATACAACAATTGGATGATTATCGTCTAAAGAAAACAATTTTACGATTGTCAATTTTTTATTTTTTGTGGCGACAATTGATTATATAGTTTAAAGCCCTACTTGACATTTTATTATATGAATATTATTACAAAGAAAACATCAACAAATGAATAATTGAAATTCCCTAGTTAGTATTGAAGACCGACCACACGTGAACTTGTATTCTCAGAATATTTTACCACGAACTTTGTGATGATGGAATCCACCGCAAAGTTGCAAGTTGCATTTCTCAGAATATAAAATCAACGTTGCTTCTGGAATTTGCTTATTTTATTCATGGTATATTTTTTCGATGGCTGCTCCAAGCTAATTTCTTATGTGAAGTGCTGAAGCTGTAAAGAGGAACAATACCTTATTTGGAACACATTTCTTTTTAAATGTAACAATCTTTTAATTGTCACATGGTGAAGATTACTCTTAACCTTTTTGACCATTTGAAGAAGACTTTGGTAAAATTTGCAAAAGGTAACACTGCCTTTAAAGGATATCATATGCATTTATATGTACTAGTCTATGAGTAAATGTCCGTCTTTCTTCTCTTTTTATTACGCTAACGTTTACGTTTGAATACTGAGCTAAATTAATTTTAATTTAGCTAGATTAATTATTTTAGTATAACCAATATTTTATATACTTTTTTTTCACAAGAATTGTTTATATACTTATAAATTCATATTATTTTTTTAACAGAATACTTATTATATGTTGATCCCTTCTCCAACCTTAAACATTCTTATCTTTGTTTCCTTGGACGATTGATATTGGCCAACTACCTTAATATTTAAAATCTAAAGTAGATAGCCTCAATAATATCTTCTACTTTTTAGTAGTTTCCTGATTCCATTTTGCATCTTAAGTGTGAACCTGGCCAAGTCCTTGATTTGAAACTTCCACAAAGTGAATAATCTATCTTGTCTATCTTTGTTTATGAAAATCCTAAGAAGCACAATCCTTTTTTAAACATAATAATCACGATTATAATATGCAAATATATTATGATCCCTCATGCTCTTAGCTTCTCTAAAAAAAATTAAAAGAAATATAGAACAAACGCTTATTATGATAAGTGTTTGAAGAGCTTATTGTTATGACAATATATAAGCTCAAGTAAGTTAGTCCATACTTATGACAATAGATAAGCTCAAATAAGTCAATCTAAACAGACCTATAAATTAGAACTCGTCATCATACAAGGTCGATTTTGTAATATTATAATATTAGATACAATCTAAATTTTAAGAAGATATCAAATCCTATCCAAAGTTCGTTTGATGTGCCACTCTAGTCACACTCTAGATAGTAGATACTCCCTCTTGACGGCATGAAGAGTATGTCTTAAAAGTTTTGCAGTGAATGCGATATGGTCTTATAAATGGAAAGTATTCGATATGGTCTTATAAATGGAAAGTATTCTTCTCACTTTACAAGCCGATATTGTAAAGGCAAGTTAAGTCGAGCAAAATTTTAAGACAATTCAACCATTAGGCAATATCGCACTTTTTAAAATAAAAAATAAAAAATTAATTCCAGTGAGTTTGGTGTTACAAAGTTGGATTTTCCCTCAACTTCAACCAACATTGATATCCCTCATTTTTCTACCTATCATTGATCCATACTGAGTCATTAACAAGTCTATCCAAGTAAGAAAAATCTCACCAAAATATATCATAAAAATACAAGTATCAACAAATTGAATCAGTTACATGACACATTAGGCTTATAAAAGCCTTTACACGTTTGAGAAACAACAATCTTCATTTTCCCATTTTACCAAAACAGAATTTCTTTGCTTCTCCACCCTTTGAAGGTTAGAAGACAATTGAAACAGATCAACAGTTGCACCATGTTCAGATTTAATAATTTCCTTAGAGTTTATCCCACATGGAAAAGACTCATTTCGTTCATGTTTATTCACAGAGCTTGTCATCAAAGGTGTTTCAGAAACTTGGTCACCTCTATCTTGCGTGCGGATGTCCCGAAAGAAAGTACTGGAAGTAGCTGATGGATTTCCTGCTGCTTGGTGCGACGGATTCTGTGACTGAGCTGACAGAAGAGAGAGAGCATGGCTAGATAACTTGTGTCCGTGTGTAGCGGGCTCTTCTAGTTGAGGGCTGCAAATTGGGTCCTCTTCCAGTTTGATATGTCCATTTTGAGAGATTTGATTGTGCTTTTCTGGGAAAAGGATTCCACTTTGAAATATGTCTTGAAAGCAAAAGTTGTTAGTACCTGCACATTTAGTGCATGAAAATTTGTTAGATTCTTTGCTATGTGTGTGGAACAACGCTCCCATTGGGAAGATTTATTTTAGAAATAACAAGATTATAACAGGAGAAAAGTGGACGTTGTTTTTTTTAGACACACTGACATGAAAGTACATCGTTTTGCAGTTATTGTTAAGCTGTAACTGCACCAGGGGTCCTTTAACTTATCCAATGAAAATTCATAATTTTGCAGTTATTTTCAATGGAAAAACTATCATGTCTTCACATTTATACTATCAGTACTGAATTGTTACCTCATTAAAATGTAAACCAGAATAACAGTAAAAATGTAAAGACATGATATTCTTTCCAATTTTTTCATTGTTTTTGACATAAAATCATTAAAGATCCAACAATTTTGACGTTTAAAAAGTTAAACGTCATTTTATATCTAAAAAAATAAAGGGCCAGTTTAAAACTTCAAATTAAGTTAAAGAATCCCTGGTGTGGTGTGGTTTTGCCTAGTTTTTAAAATGCAGTTATAAAGCGAACTTATGTGGCAATGTAATGAGCTTTCATTGGATGTCGTCGGTGTAAAACTAATTTACATCTACATAGGAATCCTTGTTAAACTCTTATAACAGACAGGAGCTCCAAATATCAAACAGAAAGACAGATACTGTAACAGATAGACTTTGCATCACTTCGTTGTAATCGTAACAATCCCTAGTGCCTTAAGTACACACACTTTACTCTTAGGGTATAATACATCTTACATTTTCATCAAGTTTATTTATTAGGTATTCGGTAATCTATTATATAATGCATGCTTTATCTTTGTAATAACATTCCAACAACAGTGACCTTCTATTTAAATCATGAATTGAATAAATGATTTAAATAATGGTGGAAATGCAAAATATATGTCCTACCACGATAGCGAAAAACTAGTCCTACAAAACTGGTATGATTGTCTTCAACTTTGTGCATAAAAAAACTCAGATGGATGCAAACAAACACTTGTTAAATGGTCCACATCATTCCCTGGGACCACAAAAATTAAAAGATGGAGTGTGATAACATAATTTAAAAAGCTTTATGTGCCTCTTTTGTTTGAAATGTTTAAAAAATTGCATGCTATCTTTCTAGATTCCAAGGTTTTAATTAACGTTCATGGCAGGAACTGTATCATTATATTGAGAAAGCAAATCCACATTACTTAACCCAAATTTTTGACATCTTAATATTAAATGAAGGCATGTATAGTTTTTTTTAAAATGATTTCATTCCAATGATTGATATTTCATACAAATTTAGTTAGGCATAATTTGACAAAGTTCTTGACATATCTGCTCTTATAGTGACAAGTTGCATGATATCTTATAATTTAGGCTCGGAGGCTACTAATAGAAAATGCTAAAACTGATTAATACTCTTCCCTTGAGGACCAACTTGAGAGATTTCAGCTATACAACCTGTATACCATAAGCTAATAGAAAAATATATCATATGGCTCCACATCACAAAGACAAAAAACTTGCACTAGTATTCAAATTTTATATTTGTAATTTAATGAAGAATAAATTTATCCTATCAATCTTCTTTCGATATGTAGTGACATGTAGATAGACCCTACCTTCACACAAAATCCTAACTAATATGGTTAAGTAACCTCCTGAAAGAGAAACCTTCTGATTTTTAAATTACATATGGTGGTTAAAGATTAGAGGTATATCTGATTAGCACCTAATCTATCTATCAACTCTACTATATTTTGAAGTGGTTATACTTGCTAAGAATGATGCGTCAAAAATTTGATTCACTAAATCTTATTAAAAACTGAAATTTACGTAGTATGTCACAGATTTTGATCGAAGTCCATATGAAGGATGCTACACTTTTATAATGGATTTCGAAGGTTTTTTCTGTTACTATGGTTAGGTCATATTTTCCCACTTGGGTTCTAAATTTTATAATCTCTTCACAAATATCTCATTCCTAGCATGGAATATATAGACCAGACCTAAATCCTCATAAACACCATGATGGCAATTTGGAAATATAATTCTAGTTGTTAGGTAACTGTATTGAACGTTTCACGTTAATATCATTTGTTCATGGCTACATTGAGTTTTAAGCATATATATCAGCAACTAATTATCAGACATAGATTCTCAAAAGAACAGATGAGGTTATTAACAAAAATTTTGCTGTCTTATCTATTTTAATGAAGATGCTAGCAGAATGTATATTTCATACCTTGATATGATTGAAGAATCTTGTGTTGTTTACTAGTCATGTAATCAAACTGAGGTTTCCTTCGGCGCTCATTGTGTCCAGCTAGACGCCTGCGACAACTGCGCTTACCATCGTCGAACTCAGCTACCAGATGGAACCTAATTCAAGAACAAAAAAAAGCATAATTAAGCAACAATTCTAAGATATTACCATGTTAGAATTTAGAGCATATATTTAGAGCTACCAGATGAAACTCAGCTACCACTTTGGTCATATATTTAGCGAATGTGAGATCTCAACATATCTATTCTATATCAATATCATATACACTAATTGATCAGAGCATTGTGAATTGTCAAATAAACTAGACGGCATTTGGAGAAAGAAAACTCTTAAATCATTTTATCCATAGTAGCCCTAAGAAAACCATAAGAAAGTAAAATAATACGAGACGTATTGATGGCTTGTCTGATTTGAGAAAACTCTTAAATTCTTTTCTGGTTTTACAAACAACATTTCCTATTCAAATAAATCAAAGTACAGAAATGGGGTATGTCAATAATCGAACAAATATAACGATCTTTATATAGTCAGAAGATGACCATCTGATTGTAAGAGAAGTATAGAAATGTAATTTCAATTCCTAAGGAACCAAAATATATACCTGCTGCACTGCTGACAAAACCTTTGTTCAACACCATTGACGATAACTTTAGCTGTTTTGGAGTGAACATCACAGACTTTATGCCTTTTGTGGTAATCTTTCGAGGAGCTAAGATCCATGTTACAACCATAAACTTGGCATACAGGAGCCAAAGCAGGTAAGCTAGAAGTGCGGGATCTCTTGGCTAACACGGTTTGATGTATCGGCATAGATTCAGAAGTGAATGTTTTTGCATCACTGTCACTCCCCACACCTTGACAATCTACTAATCTCCCTAGCTTCAAATCAATCAATGAAGAATCATGATTTTTCGATTCAACTAGAGAACTTAAATACTTTGACTCAGAATCTTCTTCCGCAAAAGATGAATCAAAAGCAATAACATGGATAGAGGAATTCTCTCTTTTACTAGAATTATTACTATCCAACTCACAGCTAGATGTCTGAACCGAACCACGAACAGTCCTAGAAGATTCCATAGGAAATCCCAAGTCCACAAATTCCATACTTTTAACTAACTCTCTATCTGAATTAAATCCATCTCTCTCAAAGTTACTTGAAGATTTGTTTTCCCATTCAACCAATGGTTTTCTACTTCTCATAAAAGCATCAAGTGAAAAGTCCATTTCATCAGAAAACAAATAGCTTCTCTCTTCAGGGATATAACTCCAAGATTCCATTACTACAAATTGAATTGAAGTGACAGAAATATTGAAATAGTGAAGAAACCTACCACAATTGAAAATAAATACATTATTACTCCTTTGCTATAATCAAAAGTTTATATATAGAAAGATATTCATTTTATTACAACAACTAATTCAAGCATACATACATACAATACAAAGTATAAAACTACAAATTATACATATATAAGATGCAATTAATGAACACTAGAAAAACATAAAACAAACAGAAATAATATAACCATATCAAAATAAAACAAGTTCTATCACCTATGAGATAAATAACATCCAAAAATATCAACTTTTTTCAAAAGGGTCATTCAAAGTTTGACACTATAAGCAAACAAAGGAACCAGCAAATAAAAATTTCAAAAGAGTAAATCAAAACCAAATCAAACCCAGATTGAAGAATTATATATCTTCTAAGTTCCAACACTTATAACATTTGAAACATAAATGAAAATGAAAAATCTATCCATCTCAATATTCCATGATTCTATCTTTCAATCTACACAGTTTCTTGAGAACAAAACAGGATCCATGCAACCAAAGGAAAAAAAAGTGGTATCTTGAAGTAACCAGTGACCTGAAAGATGAATTGTGGTGGCAACTTGTGAGTGGTTTTGGCACACAGAAGAGTGAACAGTGAAGAGAGAGTGGTTTATCTCAGAATAAGATGAGTCAACATGATTTCCTACCAAACGTTCAAACCAAAAGCATGTTGTTGATGTCTTTTTTGTAGCTTTTGAGAAAACAGTGTTATTCCATTTTAGGACAATTGATTTGGTTCTATTTACATAAACAAGACCAAAAAGTGGCATTGAGATTTTAAAACTTAGGTTTAGTTAGTGAAAGTATAAATTAATTAAATTCGGTCATTAAGTTATTTTTAAGGTGGATCACTTAACTTTTAAAGGGGTTAATTTTGCAGTTGTACTATTTCGTCTTTTGATGAAATTACATCAGATATACTATGTCTTACTTCTACTCATACGAAAGTTATACGTTTCTAAGACTTGTCTCAAAGTCTACAACATCTCATTCAATTCCTCCCTCGACACTTCAATTAAGACTACATCATCATGCGAAACACATACATCTTGGTGCCAGTTGTTCGTAAGTACATCCAAAACTAATGTAAAAAGATAAGGGATTACGGTTGACCCTTGGTATAATCCTTGTTATGAAAAAAAAATCATTGATAATGCTTCCAAAAGACAAATAATAAAACTCTGAGGTATGTTTGACTTCATATTATCACATCAAAGAGATTGTTGATAAGAATTATTTAAAATCTCTTCATGACTTCATTACAAGATAATAGATCCAAAAATAGAGATAAATAAAAAATCAAATACATCAACAACCGTAATTACTTCTTAAAGAACAATTTTCAAATTTATGCATGATAGTAAATTTAGGTTCAATTAGTTAAAATAGATATAAAATTAAAATATTAAAACTATTTTTTTACTTCAAAGGTTGTTTAAGAGACTTATCAACTTTTATACATAAGATAAGATAATAAATTAAGGTTCAATGACTTAAAATAGATATAGAAATGCAATGCTAACCCTATTTAGGGCTCCATAAAATTAGTTAAGAAACTTAAGAACTTTTATATATAAGATAAGATATCATTTGAAAGAAATAAAAATTAGTAAAGAAATTTGCAATAACTTTTTTGCCTCCAAGAGTTGTTCAAAAGACTAAAGAACTTTTATATAAGATAAGATAAGATAAGATAAGATATGCGTGTTGGATCAGTGACCGTGTGTGTTGATCCATTACCATATCAATAATATCCAAAAATAAATCCAGGCACGCTTCCGCATATTTGTGATGATTAACATGATTGACTCTATGGTTCAAAATTAAGTTTGGTTCTAACAAATGGTATTAGAGCCAATCATGTTTAATCATTGAGAAAGTAAGTTTTCCTATTATAATCAGTTTTTTTGCTCAAATTTATTTGTCTTGAGCAATTCCTTCGAGTTTCGGTTTCGGATTCAAATTTTAAGTAATATATAATAATTCGGTTACCATGGGTGCATCATGTATTTATACATATGTTGCGATTCATGAATGCGTCAATTGATTATCGATGTATGTTTTTCCTGCAATTATTTTGTTTTGAGGATTATCGTAATTGCAAGGATTACTTTCGGCTATGGCTTTATTTTGTTTATTCTATTTATTTTTGTTTCGGTAAATTTCAGTGCTGAATTCATATTTATTTGCTTACTTATATTTGGCCAATTTCTTTCTATTGCGTTTCGGTTTTTTCGATTTCAATTGAATTCGGATTAAGTTTTGTTTATTCATATAAGAGAAAAGCTATTAGATTGCTTACGGTATAAATCTTGTCTCGAAAATTTCATGTTGTATTAAGAAATCTCTTTTTTTTTAGCAAAGGCAATATTAATTCATTCCATTCATAATCAACAAATACAAAGTAGTTGGTACGTAATTGAAAATATGGGGGTTAGGATGAGATAAGGATGTTCTGGCTATGCAATGAGCAACCCTATTAGCTTGCCTCCAAACATGCGACACTACAAAGTTGGGTCTATTAAGTAAGAGACTTCTACATTGAGAGACAAGGTCTCCAAATTCATTTAGAGGAACCTTTGTAGAAAAAATAGCATCTAATAGAGATTTGCAATCTCTTTCAAACAATACAACATGCATTCCGTTTGATATGGCCACTTTGATAGCTTCCAATAAGCCTATGGTTTTAGCTTCTAGGACTGTGGTTGATGAGTGAAAATAATCTGATTTTCCAAGCAATAACAGTCCTGTAGAGTCTCTAAAACACATATCGTATCCCATGATGGCGTTATTGTTAAAAGCAGCGGTGTCCACATTACATTTAATCATACCTGCTGGGGATTTGCTCCAATTATGATATGCTTCAGCTTCATGTAATGGTAACTTTGATCTTTGCATGAGACTCCACTCATTAAGTGTGTCTTTCGCTCGAGTAACAATGGAGGCCGGTGTCGTGTCAAAGGCTTCCCAAAGCTTTGTGTTCTGACTCTTCCATAGACTCCAAACAGTCATTACAACTAAGATTTGTTGTTGTGATTGTAACCTGTTAATAATTCAAAAAGTATAGCATTAGCATTTTGTAGCAGCTTGTGTACAGTGTTATGGATCCCTATCAATTCCCAACAACTAGTTGCTTTTGAGCAAACAAAAAAGACGTGCATATGAGATTCTGCTAATAGGTCGCAAGGGACACATGTATCATCACAAGGGAAGCCTCTATGAAGAAGATTCATTCGAGTGGGTAAGCATTGATGAGTGGGGCGCCAAATAAAAGAGAGAACTTAAGAAGGTACTCTCATGTGCCAAATAAAGTTCCAATTCATGTAACTACGAGTAGGCACAGCGACGTGCATTAAATCGGAGCAGATGCGGTAGGCAGATTTGATGGTATAGGATCCATCAAATGTTGTCTTCCAAATATGACGGTCATTGCTTGCACTTCCAAAGAGAGGTGTGGCGAGGATTGCAACAACATCTGAGGCATTAAAAAGAGCTTGCACTAGAGAAATGTTCCAGGAATTCAAGGTAGGATTCAACAACGAATTTACCGTAAGATCTTCATAATTTGGCAACGGTTGTCTTGATGGTTTAAGTGAAGGAAGGTTTCGGATCCACGACATACTCCACACATTTATTTGAGAACCATCAACAATCTTCCATCTATGACCCAAAGTAAGCAATGATTGAGTGCTCCAGAGACTCTCCATGTATAGCTTGGATTGTGGCCAAGGTTGGCATCCAAGAAATCCCTTCGCGGGAAGTATTTAGCTTTGAGAACCCGGGTGAGTAAGGAGGTGGAGTCGGATATGAGCTTCCAAATTTGTTTACCTAGCATAGAGAGGTTGAAAGCTTCCGAGTTTCGAAAGCCTAGGCCACCTAAGCTTTTGTGCAGAGTGAGTTTATCCCAGCGCATCTAGTTGATACCGCGTCAACCGTTCTTCTTTGAACCCCAATAAAAAGAATTCATCATCCGTTATATTTCATCACATAAAGAACTAGGGATGAGAAAGGCTCCGATATAGTAGGAGGGGATGGCTTTTGCTACTGATTTTATCAAAATTTCCTTTCCAGCACGAGAAAGGGATCGGGCACTCCAAGATTAACATTTGTTCCAAATCCGATCCTTTATATAAGAAAAAATATCCCTCTTACTACGCCCAACCATGGACGGTAAACCCAAATATTTGTCGCTGCCAATAGTACTAAAAACTCCTAAGGTGGCGGTAATGGAGGATACCGAGTCTTGGGGTGTATTTGTACTGAATGTTATAACTGATTTATTTAAATTTATAGCTTGACCTGAGGCTTGTTCATGGCTAGTAAGAATACCTTTCAGGTGTTGCGCTTCATAAGTTGTTGCTTTACAAAAAAGGAAGCTGTCATCGGCTGATCGACAGTGCAGTGCGACATATTCTTACCCCGTGTAACTTGCCTCTGATCTCATGATTTTTAATTATAGCAGATAAGCCTTCAACACATATAATATACAAATATGGAGAGAGAGGGAAGCCCTGTCGGAGACCCCTTTCAGGGATTGTTGATCCAATTCGATTCCCATTAAAGATAACGTGATATTTAACGGTTTGAATACACATCATCATCCATGTGACCCATTGAGAGCAAAAACCCAACTTGTTGAGGATGGTTTGTAAATAAGACCAGCTAACACTATCAAAGGCTTTAGATGCGTCGAGTTTTAGTGCAACATCACATGTCTTTCCTTTATGCTTACAACACATGTAATGAAGGATCTCAAAGGTTGTCAGTGCGTTATCCATGATGGAGCAAGACAGAATAAACGCAGCTTGCTCAGGATAAATCCATTTATCAATCAGCGGCCCAAGGCGATTAGCAAGCACCTTAGAAATGATTTTGTAAAGGACATTACACAAGGAGATTGGTCGGAGGTCCTTCATTATTGCTGGATTGTCTCCTTTCGGCGCGAGGATAATATGAATAACATTCAATTCATGGGGAAAGGAGCCTGAGGCAAGCCAAGATGATGCAATGGTGAAAATCTCTCCACCTAATTCATTCCAAATACGGTGGTAAAAGGCAGGATTTAGACCATCAGGTCTCGACGATTTGTCTTGATGCATATTGAATATAGCTTCCTGAAATTCATTCTCGGTGAAGGGTGTCGTGAGAGCATGATTGTCATCAATAGAAACTTTTGCTTGCACGCATGAAATAATGTCCTGATGCTCACCATGTTTCGCTGCAAACAAGGAAGTGAAATAATTTCGGACTAAAAAGCAGAGGTCATCATGGGATGTGACCCAATTTTTCGCATCATCTCGTAATTTTTTGATGGAGTTTTTACTTCTACGGGATGAAGCTGAACCATGGAAAAATTTGCTATTTGTATCTCCGTCTGAGAGCCAGAAAACTTTTGAGCGTTGCCGCTAGTAACTATCCTCTTTGAGAAGAAAATTAGCAAGGTTCTGTTGCATTTCCAGAAGTTGCGGGTCTGTTGCATCAACCGCACTATGACGAAGGTCATCAATTTGCCTACGTTGCTTATTAATGAGGTACCAGAAATTTGGAGCAGCAAGACGACTCCAAGCAATCATATCTTCTATGCAATACTGGAGCTTTGTAAGGATACTGGTGAAGTTGATAAAATAGTCACAAGGAAGGGAGGGGGGGG